>JADMIO012757406.1_pt1 | contig 46266 bp, 32 predicted proteins | sample 8958161 | NCBI WGS metagenome assembly JADMIO01 (sample SAMN16585339, study PRJNA669376) | soil metagenome | isolation source: Crop rotation soil | place: USA: Cullars Rotation, Alabama | collected 2011
CGCGACAACTTGTCCACGTGGAATTCTAAGCTTAGGATCCCAATGTGCTGGAAAGCATTGGATCTGCTGCAACCGGGTGAATTGCTCGGGCTTCAGGAGCCGCTTCAATTCCGCATTGAACTTTGACTCGAGTTCGGCGATGACCGGCAATCGATCTGGGCTGCCTTTCAGAGTACCGTCGGAAGCGGCTTTATTCATCGCGGCCAAAAACTCTCTGTTTTGGGTCTCGAACAACTTGCGGAGTGCGGCGGACTCTGGCGAATCGGGATTCAACCCCAGTTCTTTTTGTACGTCTGCTCGCGTGGCCAACCGAACCAGCCCTCCGGGCAATACCGGCAGGCCCCGTGGAACCCCTGATGGAACTTTGTTGACAGCCGGTTGGGCCAGTGCCGGCGAGCACCAGCCGCAGACAACGAAGATCCCTAAACACCACCAGAGACCCAGCTTGCTGTACATGACAAATCCCCCCCAGGTCAGGCTTTCCAGCCTGACAATTCTCATTGAGCGCGACCTCACAACGCCGCTTGAATTCACACTAAAAGGAGCCCGGAACGCCCGTCGTGGTTACAGGTTCGTCAGGTCGTAGTACCGCCCGGCTGGCGGAATAAGAAAGCAGCTCTTATCAACGTCCCCCAGAGGGCGACCAGTTAATCAACTGATCCAGATCGAACGGTTTGCCCTTCAGCTTGTCGAATTTCTCCCACTGTTCCTCCGAGAGGATTTCCTTGATCTTCGCCTGCTCTGCTGCCCATTCTTCATGAACTCCCTTGCGGACCTTGATCTCGTCGGCAAACTCCTGGGGATCCTGCGGATTCATTTTCGTTGATAGGTTGCGACCGGTTTCCAGATTCAAGATGGTGAACTGACTATGTTGCGCTTCATCTAGATCCAATAGCTTGATCAGATCGGGATCCGCAAATGCCCCGGAACCTTCAGCCTGCCAGCGGATCTGTTGCAGGCGCGTGAATTGATCCGGCTGCAAGATCCCTTTGACTTCAAAACCATAGCCTGCGTAAAGCTTGGTAATGACCTGTTCGTCCCGACGTTTTTCTGGGGGCAAACTGCTGAGCTCATCCCTCAGCGGTGTCAGCAACTTGCGGACCTGCATCACCTGATCGGCGGAGACGTTTAGTTCCTTAATGACCGGTTTTTTGAGTACCAACGACATCAAATCCTCGTGTCGCCGCTGGATGCCGCGATAGGGACGGGTGTCGGTCGCGGTTCGCCGCTGTTCGTCGGTAAATAGCGGAACTGACCGGAAAGGCTTCCCCAGTAATTCCTTGAGTTTGGCCTGCTGACCGGCGGTGACGGTTTCCTTCAATTGTTTATACCAGGCTGCTCGCAAGACATCCGCGGTTGCCGAATCCACCTGCCTGCCGTTGTTGCCGTAGAGGCCTTTGTAGAACTCATTGTGAGCCGCCAGAATCTTCGCTTGCTGTTCGCTGGTAATCTCCAGCAGTTGGGCCATCTCTGCCTCCAACAAGACGCTGTTACCCAACTCTTGCCACTGAATCTGCTTCAGCCGTTGGAATTGTTCGGGCTTGAGCAGCTTTTCCAGTTGCGGATTCCGTTTGGCGTTGATTCGCGCGGTGATGAAGTCCGAATCGTCCCGATCTTCCTTGCTGGCGGTACGGGACTCTTCCTGATAGTCCGCGATCATGACTTCCCGCAGCTTCTGGATCTCGTCCAGGATCCCTGCATCTCCATAGATGCCCACGTCCTGCTGAATCGCCTTGCTGCGGAGGGCCAGATTGATCAGCCCCCCCGGCTGCAGAATACGCTGGCGTGTTCCCCGAACCTGCGCGCAGACATTGGCAGACCAACTGCACGTTGCAGAAATCGCCAGACACCAGAGAAGGGTGAATTTGAATCGCATGAGCAGCCCCTCATTGTAGGTCAGGCTTTCCAGCCTGACACTTTGCGATCAATCCCGATCACAGACTCCGCCCCTATCATCGATAACCACCGAATCGCGTCAGGCTGGAAAGCCTGACCTACATCATGGTCTGTTCGCGATCTGGGCCTACCGACACAATCGAAACCGGTGTTCCCACCAATTCCGCAACCGCGTCCAGGTACGCTCGCGCTTCCTTCGGCAGATCGGTGACTTTTCGGATCTGCGTGATGTCCTTCTTCCATCCCGGCAATGTGCGGTAGACCGGCTGAACCTGGGCCAGGTCTTCCACGTGGCTGGGGAAGTGCATCGATCGCTCGCCGTTGAGTTCGTAGGCCTCGCAGATCTTGACTTCATCCAGTTGGCTCAGTACATCCAGCAACATCACGGCGAGCGTATCGACGCCGCTGACGGTCGCACCGTACCGTGTGGCGACAGCATCCAACCAGCCGCAACGTCGCGGACGCCCAGTGACCGTACCGTATTCATGGCCGACGTCACGGATGTGTTGACCGATTTCATTGTCGAGCTCCGTCGGGAACGGCCCGCCGCCGACTCGTGTGGTGTAGGCCTTGGCGACACCGATCATCTTTTCGATGCGTCGCTCGGGAACGCCGCTGCCGCTGTGAATGCCGCAGGCGGAACTGTTCGACGAAGTCACGTAGGGGAAGCTGCCATGATCGATGTCCAGCAAACTTCCCTGAGCCCCTTCGAACAGCACGCTCTTGCCAGCCGCCAGCGATTGGTGCAGGTACCGGGTGGTATCGACCACGTGCGGAGCCAACTGCTCGGCCAGTTTTGCGTAGTCGTCGGCGATGGCGTTGGCATCCAGCGGTTGGAATTCGGGCGACAGGGCCTTCAGGATCGTGTTCTTGGTCGCGGTGATTTCCGAGACCTTCTTGCGATACGAGGCACTGTGATACAAGTCCCCCATGCGGATGGCGTGGGAGCGGCCGATCTTGTCCCGATAGCAGGTGCCGATACCGCGCATCGTCGTGCCAATGGCTTCGCCCTTGCGAGCCTGCTCCATCACGGCCTCTTCGGCCATGTGATACGGGAAGATGACGTGCGCGCGATCGCTGATCAGCAGGTTCTCGGCGATGGGGATCCCCTGCGAGCGCAGGCGGTCCATTTCGTCGAGCAACCCCTTGGGATTGATGACGACGCCGGCCGCGATCACCCCCACTTTACCGGGGCGCAGAATACCCGTCGGCAACAGCGACAGCTTATATTTGACGCCGCCAAACACCACCGTGTGGCCGGCATTGTTACCCCCCTGGTAGCGCACCACGATATCGTGATGATCCGTCAGGATGTCGACGATCTTCCCTTTGGCCTCGTCGCCCCACTGCAATCCAACAACTGAAGTAACCGGCACGTTGAATTCCCGTTCTGAAAGTCTGAGCGCATAGCGCAGAATGATCCCGCCGGAATCCCGTGAGATTCCGGAAGATCACCGTCACTAAAGCCAGGTCGCGCTGCGACCTGGCTCAGTGCCCAAACCAATCAGTGTAACCAGAGAACCCGGCACAGGGAAAGCCAGCGGTTATCGGGCGTAGAGCAAAAGGGGGAAGCGGTTAAAGGGTGGGTGCCGAATAGGGTACATTGCCGAGCTAAGTCAAAGGAGCGTAGCGACGTGAGCTCCCCCCCTTACGAAGGGGGGGTAGGGGGGGTTAGGGCAGACCAGACGACATTCAATTTGTTAGCAACCGCATATTTCGATTCAGTTGGAATTGCGATGATCGCCGTCCGACCTTCGTAACCCCCCCTGCCCCCCCTTCGTAAGGGGGGGAGCCCCACGGAGCTTCGCTCCGCACAGATTGCCCCACCCTATAGAGGCTACACCTGCGGAGCAGTTACGAGCAAAACCGACGAAATCACCCCGAAAAAGTCTGTTCCTGCACGTCAAGTCGATGACGACGACGTGGGAGTCCCCGGCACTGGCGCGGTCCCCGGTGGAACCCCCGTCCCTGGAGCCTCTGGCAATGTGGGCAGACCAGGCACTCCTCCGGGGGCACCCGATGACGGAGCTTGTGGGGTGGTCGTCGCTGGACCGACTGGAGGTGTCGGTGCACCGGCTGACGGCGGCGGCGGCGCGCCGGTTCCAACTGGTGGCGGTGACAACGAACCGCTGCCGGGAACGTTCGATATCGGTTCCTCCGGACTCAAAGAGTCGTCAGGCGCGGGAATCGCGAATCCAGCAGGAGGCGGACTCGCATCAAACGGATTGACGGGCGACCCGCCACGAGGTCCCATTGGGTCGCCGCCCGGCATGCCCCCCATCCCCGGCATCATCATCGAGCCCGTGCCGCCTTCCGTGAAGAGATTATCGGGGACCTCTTCAGCACTCCAACCCAGTCCGTCGACGTCATTGACCAGTTGTTCGAGCCGACGATCGACGATGGTCGACTGAGCATCACCACGTTTCTTCAGCCGCGATCGCAGATCTGCCAAACGCCGTTCGACCTTCGCCAATTCCCCATCCCGGCGCTGATGCTGCAACCGGAACTGTTGATGCAACACCGATCGCAGTTCCGTCTTGATCTTGTCCTTAACCTCGGGATTCTGTTCCTTGCCATAGCGGCCGAGCAGCGCTTTAGCATGCCGTGCGAGATTGATTTCTTCGATCTGTGACTTGGACATACCCGAGCTGCCCATCATGCTGGACATGCCACCTCGCATGCCCGATCCCATCATCATCATCCCTCCGGGGGGCATCGAACCCATCCCTCGCCCCCCTCCCCCTGGCATGGGCGCACCAACACCAGGCGGACCACCACCAAAACCTGCTTCTGGACCTCCACTGAAACCGGGTGGGGTAGCCTCCCCTTCATCCGCCATCGGTAAACCATCGCCGCCGCCCACCTCGACGCCGGCGGCGGGCACTGCCGGCATTGGTACACCGGGCGCCGTCGCCATTGGCACACTTCCAGGTGGACCTCCTGGTGTGCCCGGCGGTCTGGAATATCCCACGGGGTAAACCGGCACGGCCGGTGCGGACTGCAAGAATGCCCCGTTGCCCTCTTGTGAGAACAAAGCAGGCAATACCACGACGCACCATAAGCTGACACCGACAAATAGCACCACAACACCGACTCTGATAATTGGCGATCGACGCATGTTAGGCTCCTGTATGAATTCGAATTCTGTTCGTTAGTGTTTGCTCTTCACCGTCGTTGTCCTGGTATTCAGTTCCTCTTCGATTGCTTCCAGTTGTCCCGACACTTCGCGAATCTCTTGTCGCTGATCAATCGGTGCACCGATTGAAACTCGACTGTTCTGAGATTCTTCCAACTGCCGGACACTCCCTTCGATTTCCACCAACTCATTCTCCCAGGCTTCCCAGGGATCAATCCGTGGTCGCGATTGCGGACTCGGCATGCCAGATCCGCCGGCCGACCCCATCATCGAGGGTGGGCTACCTCCAGAATTCATAGTCGTTGCAGCGCTGGCCGTGCTTTGAGGAACGTCAGGAGCGATGGCCATACCGACAGGCACGCGAGGCATGTTGGAGTTGTGCGGACTCACCATCCCGCTAGCCCAAATGATCATCCCCACGAGTGCCGCACCAGACACGCTCCACAGCGCCAGTCGCAGTTGCGACGTCCGCCGTTGGTTCCGCCAGGGCAACAACGATTGATGAAACTTGGGCAACGGATTCGTCATCGGCTGCTGCAGATGAGCCAGGTATTGCTCCAGCACACTCGCCACTTCAGCAGCCGTTTGAAATCGTTCGCGCGGATCGCGAGAGTGCAGTTTGCTGATGATCGCCTGCAACCAGTCAGGGACATCCGGATTGGTCTCACGCAACGGCCGGGGAGTGTCTTCGCAGATGCGTCGCAACACGGCAAACGTCGTTTCGGCTCGAAACGGCGGTCGTCCCGTACACATGGCATACATGACGCTGCCCAGGCTGAATAAGTCGGCTCGATGGTCCACCGGCTCGCCCCGCGCCTGTTCGGGAGCCATATATTGTGGTGTGCCGGCGATGAATCCGCTTTGAGTCTGACTGGCATCATCGACCGCCCGAGCCAGACCGAAATCTGTAATTCGCACCCGCTCGATATCATTCTCGAGCAAGATGTTTGCCGGCTTGATGTCGCGATGCACCAACCCCTGGGCATGTGCTGCCGCCAATCCCGCAGCGGCCTGCAAACCGATCCGCAAAACCTCTTTGATTTCCAGTGGCCCGGACTCATCCAGGCGTTCCTGTAACGACTTGCCCGGAATGTAAGGCATTACCAGGAACGGCAACTTCCCCGAATTATCCACCGCATGAATGGCCACGACGTGCTCATGAGCAATCGCGGCCGCGGCCTGTGATTCGCGAGCAAACCGGCGTCGTGCGGCACCACTCGTCGCCAATTCAGCCGCCAGGACTTTGATTGCCACGTGCCGATTCAAAGCGGTATCAAACGCTTTCAGGACAATCCCCATGCCTCCGCGACCGATCACGCTCTCCACTTCATACGCGCCCAGCCGCCCCAGTTTTTGGGGATCCGCCGAGGGATCCAGGAAGTTGAGTCGGTCGTCTATTTCGTCGTGATCGTGGTGATGGCCCAGCAGCCCGGCTGCTCCGAAGCAGCCGGGCTGCTTCCCCTGCTGCTGCTCGCCACCATACGCCGGGACCTCGGATGAACTCAGATGCTCGCGAACATCCGACAGCCAATCTTCACCCCCCGCGAGACGTTCCAATTCACTACGGCACATATCGCAGGTCGTCAGATGTGATTCCAAATGTTGCTGATCAATCGTATCGAGATCATCGCGCAGCACCTGCCGCAACAGGTCTCGATCACAAGGAGTGAATCGGGCAATCATGGGACACCCCCTTCGATCTCACGGACGCGCTCTTTCATCCGGGCCAGCACTCGGCTGCGAGCGATATAGACCGCCCCAGTGCTGAGAGCCAACCGCTGGGCCGCTTCTTTCGTGTCAACCGCGTCGACGCCAGTCAACCAGAAGGCCTGCCAAGTCGATTCCGTGAATTCATGCCGAATCGAATCGGCCGCTCGCTGGAACACAATCCGCTTGTATTCGGCGTCGAACAACACAGAATCCTCGGGGTCGGCGGCCAGTTGCGCTTCGAGCATGATGTGCAAATCCGAATCACCCGTCCCCGCCGGATGCTTCCGCTGGGCGACCAGATAATTCAACATCAAATTGCGGGCGATACGAAACAGCCAGCCCCGAAACGACCCCCGAGCCGGATCGGGATCCCACCGCTCAATCGCCCCGGCGACCGCTCGCAGAACGTCCTGACACAAGTCCCGAGCATCCGCATCCTGAAATCCACGCCGCCGAGCCAACCGGTAGACCAGCGGATCATAAATCCCGATGAACTCGGCCCAGGCCGCATCGTCCCGGGCCTCGCGCAATCGCACGAGCAGACTGCGGCGAGTATCCGGAAAATCGTTCATCTGGTGGCCTCGAGCGCTGTGTCAAACTTGAGATGAGGGATCGTGTGCCACTGGCTATGCCAGTGCCCGCAGTCTACTCGCTAACTCGAAAGGCACTGGCATAGCCAGTGGCACCCCAAAAATCTCAGCTTTGACAGAGCTCTAAAATAGATACACAGTGGAGAAGCTGATAATCTTTCAGCAAAATGCGACAGAACCTCGCAGAAATGCCACTACATCCTACCAGGAAGCAAGTTGTGACGACACCTTCGTTTAACCCCGAGCCAACGGCGACGGCGTGCATCCTTGACTCACGTGACTCATCGGCGCCCCACATACCAATCATTCGATGACGCAAATAATCGCCCCAACGAATTCGTTTAACCCCGAGCCAACGGCGAAGGCGTGCTCCCTCGACTCACGTGCCTCTTCGATTACCCCACATACTGGTCTTCCTATGACGGACAATGAAATCCCGATGGGACAATCAGATACAACGCCGTCGCCGTTGGCTCGGGGTTAAACTAGCCTATGTCTCCAATACGCTTGGCACATCCTGATCGCCCCTCTACGATACGGTTACACGGAGTGCCACTGTCCGGCAACTCCTGCAAATTCCTTCGAAAGTTCGACGAGAGTACTACGGAACATGCCCAAAAAATCCATTGCTGACGTCAATGTGACCGGTAAAGCAGTTTTAATGCGAGTCGACTTCAACGTGCCACTGGATGACGCACTGCAGATCACTGACGATCGCCGCATCCGCGAGGCTGTCCCATCGATCAAGTCGGTCCTCGATCGCGGCGGACGCGTTATCCTGATGAGCCACCTCGGCCGCCCGGAAGGGAAAGATCCCGCCGCCGACGCCAAGTACAGTCTGAAACCAGTCGTCTCACGCTTACAGGAACTGGCTGGCTGCCCGGTTCATTTCGCTGGCGACACGGTCGGCGAAGATGCCAAATCCAAATCGGCCGCATTGAAGAACGGCGAAGTGCTGGTTCTGGAGAATGTCCGCTTTAACAAGGGCGAGAAGAAGGGTGATGCCGACTACGCTGCGGTGCTGGCCACCTTCGGCGACGTCTACTGCAACGACGCGTTCGGGACCTGCCACCGTACGGAAGGCTCGATGGTCGCCGTGCCGAATGCCATGACCGGCAGACCCAAGGTCTGCGGGTTCCTGGTCCAGAAGGAAATCAAGTTCCTGTCCGAAGCCATCGCCAATCCATCACACCCCTTCGTCGCCATCGTCGGTGGCGCGAAGGTCTCCGACAAAATCGAAGTCATCAACAACCTGCTGAAGATTTGCGACAAAGTCCTGATCGGCGGCGCGATGGCCTACACGTTCGAACTGGCCAAGGGTGGTTCAGTCGGCAGGAGTCGCGTCGAACCCGACAAAGTCGACCTGGCGAAGGAACTGATGGCCAAGGGTGGCGACAAGTTGCTGTTGCCCTTAGACACGCATTGCGGCGACGAGTTCAAGAATCCCAACTGCAATAAGAAAGTCGTGCCGGCTGGGAAGATCCCGAATGAAGGGGGTTGGGAAGGCTTCGACATCGGCCCCGAGACGATCAAGAAGTATTCGGAAATCGTCAAGTCAGCCAAGACGATCATCTGGAACGGCCCGATGGGTGTCTTCGAAGTTCCCCCCTTTGACGCCGGCACGCGAGCAGTCGCCGAAGCCATCGTGGCCAGCGGAGGCACAGGCATCATCGGCGGCGGCGACAGCGCCTCGGCCATCCAGGAATTCGGGCTCGCCGACAAAGTCACCCACGTCAGCACCGGCGGCGGTGCCAGCCTCGAGATGCTCGAAGGCAAACGCTTCGTCGCCGTCGATTTACTCGATGACGCGTAAGCAATAGTAGCCCTCTTGCTCCGCAAGAGGATCAGCCGAACGTCTACTGGGCGAATTCTCACAGTCAACTTGCGAGATAGAGAACGATCTATTCCGCATCCGGCATTTCATCTTGCGGAGCAAGATGGCTACTTATCGTCCCTGACGGGACTTTGCGCCCCTTCCAAGCAACCCGGCTGCTCTCCGCAGCCGGGTTGCTGCGTTTCAGGAGTTCTCGTGTAAGATATTCAGTTGGCCGGGACTTACTCTATTAGCAATACTCACAAAACCTCTGCGGCACCGGGCAATTCGTGCATTTGACGCGCCGAAGAAAGCAGTGCCCACAACCGGTTTTGTTAGGATGCCTTCGAGGAATCACATGCCGCATCCCCCGGAAACGCGAGCCAGCCTGATCGTGCGCTTGAAAAACGCACGAGATGAAGCGGCTTGGACTGAGTTCCTGATGCTGTATGAACCGGTGATTTTGCGGCTGATGTGGAAGCATGGCCTGCAGGAGGGCGACGCGCGAGATGTCTGCCAGCAGGTGCTGGCCGCCGTCGCGAAAGATGTCGAACAGTGGAAGTCGGACGACAAGCAAGCGTCATTTCGTCGCTGGCTGTCCCGGATCGCTCGCAATCGAGTCATCAAGTTCCTGGTGAAAGAACGCGCCCGTATTGTCGCCGAGGGAGGCTCGGTCGCTCACGACCACCTACAGTCGGTCGTGGACCCCCACGCATCACTGTCGGCAGAGATTGAACGAGAATACCGGCAACAGGCATTGCTGCTGGCGGGCGAACAGATCCGGGGCGAATTCCATGAATCAACCTGGCACGCCTTTTGGATGACGTGTGTCGATGGTCGCTCCGTCGCCGATGTGGCCGCCGAACTTCGATTGACGCCTGGGAATGTGTATGTCGCACGCAGTCGGATCATCGCCCGATTACGTGAAAAAGTCCGCGAATTACAAGGTGCGGAATGAGTCATGTGAAGATAATGGTAAACAGTGGGTGGCACGCCCAGTAGGTACTCCGATGGGCGTGGCGAGCGTCGTTTGAATGAGCCACGCCCTTCGGAGTACCTCAGGGACGTGCCACCCGGCCAAGCTGAATCAACCATTCGTTCGTCCTTCTAGCAGCCTCAATATGGCAACAAACATTTGCAACACCGAACGCTTAAGATTGCTGCTGGCAGATCAATTGCCGGCTGCGCTACAGAGTGAAGTTGCCGAGCATATCGCGGAGTGTGCCGATTGCCGCCAGGTAATGGAATCGCTCGCCGGGGATGTGGGTTGGTGGTCCGAGGTCGAAACGTGTTTTCGATCTCATGCCGAACAGATCGGAAATTCCAGTGCGAGTGCGTCGCTGCCGCTGAATGAAGCCCACGCGTTCGATGATTCGTTTGCCGCCGATTTCGTCGTGGATTTTCTCGACCCGTGTGACCTGCCTGATACGATCGGGAGGCTGGGTGATTATGAGATCCTCGAAGTGATCGGTCGCGGTGGCATGGGTGTCGTCCTGAAAGGTTTCCAACGAGAACTCGGACGCTATGTTGCCGTGAAGGTGATGGCTCCGCACCTGGCGGCCAGCGGTGCAGCTCGCCAGCGATTTATCCGCGAAGCCCGCGCCGCGGCAGCGATCGTACATCCGAACGTGATGCCGATTCACTCGGTCTGCACGACCACACGCCTGCCCTACCTCGTGATGCCGTTCGTGGCCTGCGAGTCTCTGCAACAACGCATCGACCGGCAAGGCCCGCTGGATCTGAAAGAGATCTTGAGAATCGGAACTCAGGTCTCCGCAGGACTGGCCGCCGCACATGCTCAGGGGCTGATCCATCGTGATATTAAGCCCGCGAACATCCTGCTCGAAAAGGGTGTTGATCGAGTCATGCTCACCGACTTCGGTCTGGCGCGAGCCGCGGACGACGGATCCTTGACGCGAACTGGTATTGTCGCGGGAACACCCCAATACATGTCACCCGAGCAGGCGATGGGTGATGCGATCGACACTCGCTCTGATCTTTTCAGCCTCGGCAGTGTACTCTACACGATGTCGGCCGGACGCCCGCCGTTCCGCGCCGAGACCACCCTGGGAGTGCTGCGGCGAATCAGCGACACACAGCCCCGTCCAATCCGCGAGGTGAATCCCGACGTCCCCGAGTGGCTGCAACAAATCGTCCACAGATTGCATGAGAAGTCACCCGATGCACGCCTGCAGACATCGAGCGAAGTCGCCGAATTGCTGGAACAATGTTTGTCGCACGTCCAGCAACCAACCTTCACTCAGCTGCCGGAATCGTTGCGCGTGATCTCACGAACTGACCACCCTCGTCTCAATCGGCGTATCTGGTGGTTCGCGAGTCTCGCCGCGGCATTGGTCATCGGCATTATCGTTTGGCAATTTCCGACACCAACCAGGACGACGCAACAAGAACAGACTGCGGAACAGACAAGCCCCACAACCAAACAGCAGCCCGACACGGACCTCTCCGATCGCGCAGTGACACAGGAAGCCGACCACATGCAGTCGGAACTCGAACAACTGGAACAGCGCGCACAACAACCTTGGTAAACCGACCGACGTTGGCCCCGAATTCCAGCAAACATTAAACGGCTAGACCTTTCACAAAGGACACCGACAATGAAGCGACAACGCCCTTCAAGATCCGCAACGATCCTCATCACGGCACTTCTGTTTGTCGGAGTCGGCTGGGCGTTCGCGCAGACTGAATCGCCCGTAGGCACGAACAGGAAAGGTCCGATTCTTTCTGACGACTCACCCACTCCACCCGCGCCGCAAGGGAAACCATACGCGGAAGTCAAGAACTTCATCTATCGTCTAAAGCGAGAGCAAGCGCTCCCCCTGGCGGAATCGCTGCATCGGATTTACCCACATCTCCACTTCAGTGCGGACTTGCAAGGAAATGCCCTCATCCTGACGGGCGGCACGCCGATGATGCACGAGCGCCTCAGGCGGTTCCTGACCTACAGCGAACTCACGTCAGACGAGAAGGCTAAGCGGGGACTGCCCGAATTCGTACGCACTTTCCTTGAGGGGAAAGACATCGAGATGGTCGTGCAGATTTCCAGCGATACCTCAGCACCTGTGGCTCCCCCGGCGATCGTCACTGTCAGTCAGCAGGGGGGCCTCACTTTTCAAGAGCGGGAACAATCCGCCGCCCGGGGCGTCACACTAAACGAATTAGTGCCTCTCGTCGCCACCCACAACTCATTCATCGTGCAGTCGGACAAAGCGGCCCCTGCGGGAATTGTGGCACAGTTGGTAACCGTCCTACGACAGGGTGACAAAGGCAGTGCGACAGTCACCCTGCGTGAGGCCAACGACAAGGCAAAACTAGACTCTGCACTGAGACCCGGGAGTGGATCAACTCCTCTCGGTGATCTGTCGATTCCGACCCACGGGATTATCTCAATTTTGAGTGACAGCACGTTCGAATGGCGGCCCTCCTCGCTCCTCAATCCGTCAATGAGTTCGCGCATCGAGATGGTGTCGATTGATAAGCTGTACGAAATCGTGCCTGTGGGCATCCCCATTCGTGTCGAAGCGGCGCCTGGCATGGCATTTGGATCACTGGCTAAAGTGCTGGACCTGCTGCGGCAACGTAATGCCACGATTACTATAACGAGTTTGCAGCCAACATTTCCCGATGCAGAAGCCGGCTCCCTCAACCGTTCACGTGCCGCCGGCCTCGCTGAGCCGGTACCAACGGCGGCGCCAGCATTACAAGTCGCCAGCACTGCCAATTCCACACCATCCGCGGACGCACCGCACACGAAGGCAGCCCGCAAACAATATCAAAATGCGGAAGCCAACATCCCCGCGTCGTCGCGAGACTGGAAGACCAGACAGTCCCTGTCAGAGGAGGAACGGAAAGCACTACACGACAAAGTGCGACACGCCTTCGAAGCGCGGCAGCAATTGCTGCGTCAGGAGATCGCCGAATTCCACAACCGCCTGGACCGCCTTAACCAGATGTTGGAAGACCGTGAACGGGCCAAGGATACGATCATCGATCGCCGTGTCGCTGAGCTGCTCGATCCAAACCTCCGCTGGGACGCGACCGATGTCCCCGCAACGTCGGCTGCCCCGTCTCCAGCCGGCACAGCGAACCCGTCACCCACGAGCAATCCATTGGATACACCCCATCCAGTGAGTGGGGAGCGATCTTCGCTGAAGATCTTCAAATTGAAGTACGCCTCGGCCACGGATCTCGCAATCACGCTCGAACAGGTTAGGCGTAGCAAATCTATTTCGATGCGGACGTCGGTTGATAAGCCGGGAAATTCGCTGATCGTGTTCGCCCCGCCCGCCGACATGCAAATCATCGAGGCATTACTCACCCACCTCGACATCCCTCCCGTCATGAGCCTCCCTGCTGCGGAGTCACCTCCTTTGGTCGGCACGAAGGGAGAGCCCGTCCCGAACAATTCACCGATCACGCTCAAGGCGCCTGGCGGCGAACAACAATCTCTCAACATCTTCAGGTTGAGGCATGTCACGGCAGGCGATATCGAGAATATGCTGAGGCATCTTTCAAGTGAAGAAACGTTTGCCGCGCACACTTCGGTCGATGTGTCGACCAACTCATTGATCGTATCTGCCCAGCCAAATGACATGCACATTGTCGAAGCGTTGATTCTCAAGCTCGACGTACCACGACCGCAGGAAACATTCGACGCCGAGAAAGAACTCGCGAGATGGCAGGGGCAGTGGCTCATCGTCAGCGAAGAGAGCGACGGCAAACTACAACAGCGAGACAAATCCAGTCTGCATTCGCTGACAGTGGCCGGTACCACGCTGACGATCAGCGTCCGAAACTCTGAGACTAATCAGCTCACTTCCGCGAAGGGAGTCGTGAGCCTGAGTTCAATAGGTGCAGGGCCAAAAGTCTTCGTCTTCCAAACGCCGTCGCCGGTGAGCGGTATTTATAAGTTTAGCGAGGGAAAGCTCGTAATTTGTTATTACAATGTCCAATCCCCGGATTCCGGCGCACTTCCCACAAGCTTCCAAACGACACCCGGTTCCGGACTGGGCGTGCTAACTTTCGACAAGGTGGCGACCGCCGCAAAGGATACCAACTATCGAACAACCGCCCCGACAGTAAAGTCACCATCAAACAAATCGAATCCTCTGCCCGACCTCCCAGACCAACTCGGACGGCCTGACGCGACGAAAGACTTACCAGTACCACTCCCGAATGACGATGCTCGAACAGGAGAACTGGATGGGTTGTGGGAGGCAATCTATCCGAGTGACCCGTTCGTACAGATCCCTGAGGAAAAGCGGCTCCGACTGGTCGTCCACCGCGGAGTGATGGGGACTTTCCATGGTAATCGCAAGCTCTCCTTGTCCAAGGTCACGTTGGATACGACCAAGAGTCCGCACCAGATCATTCTCGAAGCGGACAGGACACTGCGGGGCATCTATGAGATCAAAGACGGAGGCTTGCGCCTCAGCGTGGCTGCGGCCGAGCTCGCGCTCCCCACACGATTCGGAACTGAAAACCCCGAGTTCAAGCGGACCACCACCCAGCCACCCCAAAACCTGCTCGCCGCGATGTACTCGGATGAGGTCGGTGGAATACCCGTCGTGTCACTCCAGTGGAGTATTCTGGTGGACGATGCGCGGTTCAACAAACTCACGCCCTACATTACGGAAGAGCAATTCATCAACTTTCTGAAGCAGGAAGGATTCTCCACAGAAGCCGCCAAAGCTCCAGACGGCCGATCGCTCTATTCCATGACCTTAGGTGATGGAACGCACGTAGTCCTTTCTTTCAGCCAAGGAAAATGCATCAATCTCGAGAAAGTCCAGCAACCCAAAGCGAATTCCAACAATCCTTCCATGTAATCGCGGAAATACACCGTACGCCAGAGAACGCCTGAAGTCTTAGCAACCCGGCTGCTCCCAGCAGCCGGGTTGCTGCATTTCACGCTCACCCTTCCATCGCTCCGCAGACTCGCACAAAATACACCTTATTCGTCCCCTCCCTCGGATAAGGCTCGATCCATGACACACCACGTTGATCGTCGAGAGTTCCTGCAAGTCGCAGGAGTTGGTTCCGCAGCGTTGTTCGCTGGCCTGCAAACGGAAACAGCTTTGGGATTTCAAGCCAACGACACGCTCCGCGTCGCCTGCATCGGCACGGGCGGCCGCTGCCGGAGACTGATGCAGTCGCTGCGCGAAATTCCCAATGTCAAACTCGCCGCAGTCTGCGACATCTGGGATAACCACATTGAAGAGGGTAAGAAACTCGCCGATCCGAAAGCGATCGTCTCTCGAGAATTCCGTGAGTTGCTCGATCGTAAGGACATTGATGCCGTCCTGATCGGTGCCCCTGATCACTGGCACGTTCCCATGACAATTGCCGCCTGTGAAGCGGGCAAAGATGTGTATGTCGAAAAACCGTTGACTCACGATTTGAAGGAAGGGGCCGCGGTCCTGGCCGCTGAGAAGAAGTCCAACCGCATCGTCCAGATCGGAACTCAACAACGCAGCATGCCTCACATTCAGAAGGCCCGGGAAATCATTCAAAGCGGGGGGATTGGTACCGTCTGCAAAGTGCATCTCACTTGGAACCGTAATGCCGACCGCATGCGCCGAATGCCTCTCAACATCGATCCCAAGACCGTCAACTGGCCCGCCTTTCTGGGTAACGCTCCCAAGCAGGACTTTGATGAATATCAGTTCCGCAATTGGCGCTGGTTCTGGAATTTCGGAGGCGGCATCCTGACCGATCTGATGGTTCACTGGATCGATGTCGTGCATTGGATTCTCAAGCTCGACCATCCCCTCGCAGCTACCTCGATTGGCCAGTACGTCGCATCCGAAGGGGTCTGGGAAACCCCCGACACTATTCAATGCCTGCTGCAATACCCCGATCAGATCCAGGCTTATTTCGAGGGCACCTTCAGCAATGCTCGGAATGGGTCAATGGTCGAATTCATGGGGACCGACGCGACGTTGTACATCGATCGGGGCCGGTATGAAGTCCATCCAGAACGCAAAAAGAAAGTGCAGCCGTCAGAATTGATTCTGGGAACGGGACCGCGCGGAGCCGACTTCTACGACAAGCCCGATGGGGAAATGATTCACTTGCTCAATTGGGTGGAATGTGTCCGCTCGCGCAAGACTCCGAATGCCCCAGTCTCCGCCGGTATCTCCGCCGCCTCTGCCGCCCATCTCGGAAACATCGCCTATCGACAGGGCATCGTCGCCAAGTGGGACGATCACGGACCCAAGTCCTAGCAGCCCGGCGGCTCCGCAGCAGCCGGGCTGCTGAACTGCATAAACATCACGAGACAATTCCCGTCCAATGTTCCAGCTCTTCAAAGCCGTCCCGATTACCTGGTTGATGCTGTTCGTCTCCGGCTTGCTGTGGGCTGTCGACAATGGTTTGAGTCAGCGTTTACAAATCGAATATGCCGCCGCTCAGGAAGCCTTGGGAGCGGCATCTCAATTTGGGTTGTGGAGTGGTGCCTGGTGGAAAATCCTGGCCACGGCATTGCATCATGGGAACGTCATTCATCTCTTGATGAATACCTCATGTTTGTGGTGGTTGGGCCGCCTGCTGGAGACCCGGCTGGGAAGCTGGCGCTATGCCCTGTTCTGCCTCTCCGCAATTGCGGTATCGGGAGTCTGTCAAGTCTTCACCGGCCCCTATGTCGGATTGTCGGGGATGCTGTTCGCTCAATTCGGCTTGATCTGGACCTGGCGTCGAACTGACAAGTGGCTACAGGATTATGTGAAGGACGAGCACATTCAATCGGGTTTGATCTGGCTGTTTGCGTGCCTGCCACTGACCTGGTTTCGCATTATGCCTGTCGGCAATGTGGCACATTTTTCTGGTATCGCGTACGGCTATCTGGTGGGCCAGGTCTATTTCGGCAGCCCGCGGGCACGATCTTGGAGGCTACACTTCTTAGTTGCACACTGCTTCCTGGTTCCCGCGTTCTATTTTGTCACTCACCCGTTTTGGGACGGCAGTTACCATTGGCGACGGAGCGACATCGCCGTCGACCCAGTGGAGAAACGCTATCACCTGGAACAAGCGATTCGGTTGAACCCAGAACTCGATGGTCCGTGGCTCAATCTGGCCTATCTCTGTGCGTCCGAAGGCAAACTCCAGGAGGCTTGGGATCGGATTCTGCATGGATTGCAGTATCATCCCTCCTTTCAGAAGGCCATCGACCTGGCTCGCGAAATCTGGGCGAGCTTTCCCAATCGCCAGCAGCAGGAAGCAGCCCGCATGCGGCTAAGGCAGATCTTCGGCGACGCGGCCCCTACGTGGGAAAAGACACTTCTGGGCCAGAACCCGTTGGATGAAGTTGCCCCACCGAATCGCACTCAGAAGAATACTCCCAATCCACAGCCTCGCGACGATGACCCCGACCCACCACAAATCTCACTCCCTCCCTTCACACTGCCGCGCCGCGCCCTGGACGAGATTCCCCGCCCACCCAGAAAGCTACCCGCCCCAAATCCCGACGCACCAGGCAGTGCCGAAGAAGGCCGATCCACATAAACCTTATCGGACAGCCCCAGTCATGCCCCGTATCAGTGCTGGTTTACTGATGTATCGCATCAAAGATGGTGCGTTGCAAATTCTGCTGGCACACCCAGGCGGGCCCTACTTCAAGAACAAAGACGAAGGGAGCTGGACCATTCCGAAGGGCGAAGTCGACGCGGACGAAGACTTGCTCGACACAGCCAAACGCGAGTTCACCGAAGAAACCGGTGTCACGCCAACCGGCCCCTTTATCGCTCTACAGCCGGTGACTCAGAAGGGAGGTAAGATCGTCTACGCCTGGGCTTTCCATGGGAATTGCGATCCGTTGACCATCGTCAGCAATACCTTCACTCTGGAGTGGCCACCGAAGTCAGGCAGGCAAGTCGAGTTCCCCGAAGTGGACCGAGCGGAGTTCCTCGATCTCCACAAAGCGAGAAAAAAGATTAAGGCGTCTCAGATACCGTTAATTGATGAATTGGAGCAGATCTTGAAGGACGCCGACGGATGATCGCGTGCATGGGTTTGCACTTCTTAGCACGTAATGCCTCTTACAGACCCAGGACGTGATGACAGGAACGGGTTCAAATTCAGGTTTCGAAACGGCTAACAATTCGCGTAGTCGACTCTGTGTTGACGTGTTCCGGTGCTGCTATAATCGGCTGCCTCCTTCCATTAGACAGGGAATGCACCGATGGCCGTGTCTCTTGAACAGTTCGCCAAACACCTGGAAGACTCCGGTATTCTTGCGGGAGATACGATCCGTAACCTGATTCATCCCAAGGGTTCCGCCAAAGATGCGGAAGATCTGGCAAAGGAACTTGTCCGCCAGAAAAAGCTGACCCGATTTCAAGCTGAAGAGGCTTACCGCGGGAAAGGCAAGTCGCTGGTCCTGGGCAACTATGTGCTGATGGAAAAGATCGGCGCCGGCGGCATGGGGCAGGTCTTCAAGGCTCGCCATCGCCGGATGGACCGGATTGTCGCCGTCAAGTTGCTGCCTGCGGAGTTGACCAGGGATCCGTCGGCGATTGCTCGCTTCGAGCGTGAAGTCAAAGCCGCCGCCAAGCTGCGGCATCCCAATATTGTGGCTGCCGATGATGCGGACGAAGCCAACGGCGTCCATTTTCTGGTCATGGAGTATATCGACGGCAGCGACCTGTCGGCGCTCGTCAAGAAGAACGGCCCCTTTCCCGTCAATCAAGCCTTGGATTACATCCTGCAGGCGGCTCGCGGATTGAAAGCGGCACATGCCGAAGGAATTGTCCATCGCGACATCAAGCCGGCCAACCTGCTGCTCGACAAAAATGGAACGGTCAAGATCCTGGATATGGGGCTGGCACGTATCCAGGGTGATACCGGAGCCCAGGCCGAGCTCACTGGCACCGGAACGGTCATGGGAACGGTGGACTATATGGCGCCCGAGCAGGCTCTGAACACCAAAGCCGCCGATGCGCGGGCTGACATCTATAGTCTGGGTTGTGCGTTGTATTATCTGCTGACCGGCAAGGCGACCTACGAAGGAGATAGCCTGATGGCCAAACTGCTGGCACATCGCGAACAGCCCATTCCCGAACTGAACTTGAAGGGGGTCGAGATCTCGCAGCCGCTGGACGGCATCTTCAAAAAGATGGTGGCCAAGAAGGTTGACGACCGTTATCAGACGATTGCTGCCGTCATCACTGATCTGGAAAAGATCGGTAGCTCGAAGACTGTCGCTATCAAGCCGGCGCCAAAAAAAGCCGAACTGGAATTTGACTTCAGTGATGCCGGACCGACGATCACGGTGTCCGACGACCCCTTGCCATCGCGGAGCTACGGTCGCAAAAAGAAATCGTCGAAGCGAGCTGCCGGGAACCGGAACAACCTGCTGATCGGCGGCGGCGTTGCGGGCTTTCTGATCTTGCTGGCCGTTCTGGTCATCAGCCTCCGTACGAAGAACGGCACGATTATCGTCGAAATCAATGAACCGGGCGCGGAAGTGCAGGTCTTTAATGAGCAGGGGAAAGTCGAAATCACCCGCAAAGGGGAAAAGTCGCCGCTCAAGATTTCACTGGCTCCAGGTAAACATCGACTGGAAGTGGAAAAGGATGGCTTCAGTATCTATACGCGGGAATTCAGCCTGGCCACTCGGGGCACAGAATCGATTTCCGCGAAGCTAGTGCCACTGGAGGACAAAGAAGTCGCGCCGATCCAGTCAGTGACCAGCGCGGTGGCGGCAAATTCCCCAAGCCCACCCGACACTGCGTCGAACAACGACGGTTGGGTCTCGCTGTTTAATGGCCGCGACTTGACGGGCTGGAAACAGTTTCCTGGTGACAACGGGATCTGGGAGGTCAAGGACGGGATTCTCTCGTGTGGCGGAAATTTCGGCAGCAGTTATCTTTATAGTCAACGCGATGACTACAAGGATTTTCATTTTCGGGTAGAAGCCCGAGTTCTCGGCGGGACGAACGGCGGCCAGTATTTTCGGGCCCGCTACGATCCCAGTTTTCCTAAGGGCTATGAAGCACAAATCAACAGTACCGGGCCCGACCCGATCAAGACTGGCAGCTTGTACAAGCTGGTCAACATCAATGAGGTACTCGTTCCGTCCGATGAATGGTTTACCCAGGAAGTGATTGCGAATGGCGACCGCATTGCCATCCTGGTGAATGGCAAGCAGGTTGTCGATTATCGCGACAAGAGTCCTGCTTCGACGAGCGGGCATCTGGCCTTGCAGTTCAACGGAGGCGGTCCAGGAGTTCAATTCCGCAAGGTCGAAATCAAGGAATTGACCGGCTCTGACAGCGCCCCGATCGATGGCGACTGGGTAGGGACGCCTGGTCTGTGGACGGTGGGCCCACAGGACATCGTCGGATCAGGTAACATGAAGATCAACACATTTCTGTGCACTAAAAAACTCTGGCGCGACTTCGAATTGACGTGTCAGGTACGATTGATTAAGGGGAATTCCGGAATCCAGATTCGCAGCCAGTACATCGACAAATCGACCTTCAGGCTCCGTGGCCCCCAGGTCGATTTTGGCGAGGGTTACTGGGGTAGCCTGTACGGCGAACAGACCACAGGCATGATGCGTCAGGCCTCCGCCGACGTGGTCAAACGTGTCGTCAAGCCCAACGAATTTAACGATGTCTACATCCGCTGTGCGGGCAAGCGTGTGACGATCAAGCTGAATAATGAAGTGACCGTGGATGAGGACTTCCCGGCGATGGCCGATGAGGGCACCATCGGTTTGCAAATGCATTCGCCCACGACCGAAGTGACCTTTCGCAATTTGCAGATCAAGGACCTGAGCAGTTCAACAACGTCAGCCCAGGTGATGCAGGACATGCAGGGGGTCTGGCGGTGCGTGGCTGCTGAAGAAACCGGCAAAGCACAGGACGAAGCCACCATCCAGAGTGAGCAGCGGACATTTACCTTCAAGGGAGATACGATGGAGATGTCCCGCTTTCAGCAAGGCCAGACAGGCGTCTACCGCGGTAAGTTTACGATCGATCCCGCCAATTCCCATTTCGATTTTAACGGCATGTACCCGAACGGGGGTGCGATAGCCTTTATCGGAATCTACGAACTGAACGGCGATACCTTGAAATTCAGCTATCGCTATCAACGGAATGGCCAGGCAGTCCGGGCGACCGAATTCAAGACGGATGCCGACCAGACAAACGTCGGTTGCTACTACACACTCAAACGCGTTGCCAAATGAGGGTGGACGTTCAGCCGGCAGATGAGGCAACTCTTCCTCATTCCATGCTCGAAAACGGTGCATGACCGAAATCACGGCAGCAAGCGTTGGGCCAATCTGAATGAGCTGGCAGCAGACTATCTCCTAATCCTTTCGCTCGGGCCGCGCCATGTCGCGCAGCCACTGTGGTATTGCTTGTGTGAGCAAGAGATCGCGAAGCAGCGGGGGCGTATTGGAAAAATCAAAGCCTTCCAACGGATTGAGAGTGGCGGTGCTAACGGTGTAGAACTCGGCGTCCCACGGAAAGGTTTGCGTGACGTCGAACCCCTCGACCAATGCAGGAGCGAGCCAATGAGCTGCGCGATGAAGAGCATGGACCGACAATGATACGACACCAACCCCTTGTGGTTCGTCAGACCCGCGCTGCTCATCGAGGATCAGGTTCATCGTAGCGATAACGGCAGGGGCATCGCGACGCAGGATGGCCAGCAATCCAGTCTCGAACGGGGTAGCGGAATCACCAGTTGTGGGGTGGGGCCAACGATCGATCAACCTGGAGATGAGCGAGTCATCGCGAGTTGCGATCGCTCGCAATGCGAGGTAAGACCAGCTTTCGACCTCAGTCTCCATTCGGGGATCATAGGGTAGCTCGCGAATTGCCCATTGCAGTGAGGCTGTATCACCGGATGCGAATGCGTCCTGAAGAAGCTCCAATTCCTGGAAGCGGTAAGGCTTTGTGTGCCAGATCAGCAACGACATCCGTGCCCATAGGGCCAATCCTGTGTAGAGTTCTGCGGCCGATTGAAGCTCCATGCGTCGGGCGATGGCTGCGTCGGGCATAACGTTGATGCGGGCCGGATACATCCCGCCCAGGACCACCAGCACGTCGGCGGGCAGATTGGGAAATTGACGTTGGTAATCGGCCTGTTTGGACGCATGGTTTGACTGCCACGAAGACGCCCAGGCAGTTGCCACTGGCAACCCGCTGTTCCGGCTCGTCAGTTGCTCCTTGTATCTCTTCTTGAGCTGGTATGACATTGTCGGAAACTTGATTTTCTTCGGCTTCGCCGCCGCGCTGCTTGCTTTTCCTCGCGACGTTTTTTTGGATGTGGGTGGCGTTGCGACCAGGATTGCATTAATCAACCAGTCACCTCGTAGATGCCGGCATTGAGGATCGCGGCAATGGTCAAGGATTGCGGGCACGGTGCAGCCAGCTGCCTCCAGCAACGTACCGAGTTTCGGGAAGTCGACGAAAATTCGATTGTCGTGCATTTGCCGCGCGAGCGTCGCAACCTCTTCGGTACACCACTTGACGTCAAATTCCGACGGTGCCTTGAGTGGAGACACCATCGACCTCTGCCACGCGCGGGCCGCCGTGATGACTTGTCGCTGAGACCATTTAAACGCGTGTTCCACCCGGCTGAGAACACTTCCACCATCCTCGTGGGTGCACTCAGGTTTCAGCACATTCAGCAGCCCGCTCCACAGTGGATTTCGTCCTAGCTTCCAACTGCTGACACCTCGAAATCGTTTGTCGAGCAGCTCCGCACTATGGCCCGTTTCGGCATAGTCTTCCGCCACTTCCAGCGCTTCATTGATCTGGCGGTCCAGCGATCCATACTCCACGAACGCCGCACGCAGCATCCCCGTGAGATACAACCGAAACTGCGCGGGCCCGATTTGATCGGGAAGATTGATCCACCAATCCTGATCTTCAGACGGCCAACCGGAAATATAATGTCCGAGGAGAACATGACGTGTTTGCTTGTCCCAGACTGTGGGCGGAGACTTGCGGCGCTCGATGGCCGCTGCACAGATCCGTTCGATCGTGCCGACGGTCGAGGTGTGGTCTTCTCCGTCATCAGGCAGCGATTCGACATTCGGCACCAGCCGCCGCAGCTTTCGCATCGTGAGCGGGGTGGCGGTTCCCTCTGAGTAGGCTTTCAGACCCTGCACAAGTTCTTGCAGCTCGATGCTGAAGTCGACGTTCAGGGAACTGCCTGCCGCTACGAGCGCTTGTGTAAACTTAACGTTGAAGTCCCCGCCGGGCGTTTCGATCTTCAATTCTGAATGCAGTTGATCGAGCGGCAGCTTGCAGACTTTGGCAATTGCCTTACGGACCAGGTTTCTGAGTTCAGGCGAGAGTTCCAGTGGTGGCTCTTCAACTGTCGCTGAAGCGTTATTACAGGCTTTCGCCGCGATGGCCTCGATCATGCCAACCGTGAACAAATCCGGAAACGACACTTGTTTGTTGGGCATCTCCGGCCATTGACCCAGGTAATCGACGATTTGTGTCATCGCCTCCTTCGTCACCAGTCCCTGTTGATCGACCGCCGTCCGCACATTGACTTCATTAACAATGGGTTCGATCTGCACATTGATCGCGGTTTCGATTGCCAGCCGCAGTGGTTTGAGATGTTCCGGTGTCCCGCCAAGGTCACCAAACAATCTCGCCCCGGGTACGACCTTGTCCGCTCCGACATTAAGGACATTGGCGATTTGTGTTCGCACAAGACTCGTTTGCTCGGCACTGAGCATTCTTGTTTCCTTCAACCAGGTAAGGATAGCTACGTGCAAATGGCGATAATCAATGCGATAAGGATAACATATTATGACATCAGAGAAGAAAGTCTCCTTAGCAAAAAGAACTTTGATTCCTGCATAATTGCAAGCGAAGGCAATTGACACAGCGAAGGCATAATGAGATAGATTCCAGGACCATCATAATTTCCAACGAGGTCATTCATGACCGAATCCGTTCCCGAATTACCATCAGGCTCGTCAAAGCCCGCCAAACCGCGTTTCACTTGGCCTACGCCCGTTGAATGGCTCGTGTGCGGGCTGATTCTTGCCGTGACGATCGGGTTGCTTGTTTCCCCGGTCAAGCACTCTGGCAACAGTCACTTCAGGGGATACTGTGTCAATAATCTGAAGGTGATTGGGTTCGCCCTACATTCCTATCACGACAAATACGACTGCTTTCCGCCCGCGTTTGTTGCAGATGACCAAGGCCGGCCAATCCACAGTTGGCGAGTTTTAATCCTGCCGTTTCTGGACAAACAACAACTGTATGACAAATACCGGTTTGACGAGTCATGGGATGGCCCTCACAACCGAGAACTCGCGAACGAGGTCGTCGATGTCTTCCACTGCCCCGCGGATCGCCACTCGGACACGAAGGAACCGTTGCCAACCACGAGCTATGTCGCGGTGATTGGTCCAGAAACCGCGTGGGACGGCAAGCTGCCGAGGAAGCAAAGTGACATTGGGGATGGCCTCGAACAGACATTGCTGGTTGTGGAAATGGCCCATTCGGGGATCAACTGGATGGAACCACGCGACTTGGAAATGTCACGATTGGCCCCGACCATTAACAGCAAGTCGCAACCAGGCATTTCCAGCAACCACAAAGCCGGAGTAGAAGTCCTGTTTGCCGATGGGCACACCAGGTTCCTCTCGGAAACTCTGCCCGCCAACACGCTGCGAGCGCTGCTGACGCGTAGTGGCGGTGAGACGGTCGGAGAATACTGAGAAGCAGTCGAATTGCTTGTCTATGACGCTGCTGCAGCAGAATGCGCATCTGCGAGACTCCCAGAAGTCGCTGACTTTGAGCCGAAGCAAAGCGTCAGCCTTCAAGCCGCTGCGTTCCCCCGGGATCGAGATCCTGAGCCACTCGCGATTCAGACTTCGCAGCAGTTGCTGCAGTGACACTCTGCTCGAGGAAGTGGCCGGCTTTGTCGCTGGCAGAACGCAGGTAAATGCTTACTGCGAAGTTGTCGTCAAACCCACGAATCACGAAGGTGGCCTCAAAAAAGCCGAAATGCCGCGAGGATTCACACGTGACATATTGCCACGGGACGCAGACGTCTGACATTTCGGCTAGGCCACTCAACGCACGTTGCACACGGAGGTGCAGACCGTTGGGACTGTAGGCCAGCCGCAGTTTATCGGTGCGGCTCCGAGAGCCATCAGAACCGGAAATACGAACATCAGTTGTAATTACCCAGTTGAGGCCGTACGGTTCTGTGGACTTACAATACCGGTCTCGAACTCGGCGGAGCGCAGGGGCGAGCCGTAGGTTCAAGAGTCCCACTGTGATGATAAGGGGCATTGCAACGACGATTAACCAAGGGAAGATCGTCTCAACATTGATTGCCGAAAGTGCGGCGAATCGAGCGGCGTCCATTATGCGTCTGACTTGCAGTTAATCGATTGGGAAAATCAATGGGACAAGCATCTTATCCTGGACTTGCTCGAACTGCCGACATGCAGCATATCGGTCTTTATTTTAGTTAATTCCGGTATGTTAATGATAGCAAATCAAACCAGCTGACTTCACGCTCTTTGTCACGAAATCCTCTGTGAAACTCCTCTTACTTAGATCACGAAGCGTTCAGTCCGAGGGATGGATTCGAAGAAGTATCACATCCTTGGTACAAGCATTTCTCGTGTCTGCCACGGGGTGGTACGAACCCCATATTCTTTGCACATTCGATACACTATTCAGGCAACTTGAATCGAAAGAATGTACTCTCACCTTCGTCGTGCAATAACAGCTCACGTCCATTCGCCAAGAAATACGGTTTCCACATCGCATCTCGCTTCTTTGCCCATTGGGGCGGATGAAACACAGAGGTCTTGCCGGTCTCTGGAGAAATCAATAGAAGCCCGCGTTCGCCCGTTACCGCAACGCGTTTACCGTCATAGCCAAGCGTAGCAAGAATGCCAATTCCATCCGGTAGCCGAATCGCGCGTACCGGATCACCGTTCGACTTGTACAAACATACGCTTCCGCGATTCAACAATGCGATGGAACCATCCGCTCCGACTTCTACCTGATCGAGCATCCGCAGCCAATTCCGATCTGAAGTCCGTTTAATTGTTTTCAGAATCTTTCCAGTCGACTCACTCAGTACAACTTCATCAAAGCGTATTCCGATGATGTTTCCTGTACCAGGTTGAACCAGACATTGCGAACACGGCCAGGTGACATTCTTCAACCGTTCACCGTTCACGGAAAAGTGCGAGAACTCCCGCTCCTCCTGGAAGAGTGCCATCCCGTCGCCTAAACCCTGAAACACTTCCCCTTGATCGTTGATCGTTAGGGTTGGCCTGACGACGGCATTCCCGAAATCATCTGGTTGAGGTTTACAGACGTGTCGCAACTTTCCCGCAGGATCGAAGACATATACCGCACCCGTTCGTGCATCCACTGCGTAAATCTGGTCATTTTTGTCTAACGCCACTCCGGCAATTCGGTTCAACTCAATTGTCTGGGGCGGTTTGCCGTGAACCAAGTCGACTATCCCTTTGTCGGTTAGCCGAACGAGACACTCGCCGTCGCAAGCCCATAATCGTCCATCGGGGGCGATGTGAACGCCGTCACTTGTATCGACTATTCGACCGTCTTTGAACTTCGGGGTGAACTCCGCCAGGACGCTTCCATCTGGTTTCATCTGGACAAACTGATATTTCCCTTTGAAGTCCTCGACGATAAACCCACCATCCCGATCCTGCGTAATCGACGTGGGGTAATTTGGTTCGCGTTTCCATGACTTCTCCAAATCGATTTCTCTTTGGATGTGACCTTTACGATTGAAGATCTTTACCTTTTTTCCGATTTGCTCGAGGACTGGGATTTCATCACGGCTCGTGCGAGCGATGTCCTCGACACCAAACAATCGATCTGGTCCCTCCTCGTTGTAGTCGTCCGGCCGTTCCCAAACTTGGCGCCCAGACTTATCGAACGCAATAAGGGAACTCGTTATCGTGAACTTGTGATGCATTGATGCAAATGCGACGGCGCTGCCGTCAGCGAAACCCAACATGCGTTCGACTTCGGGACAATCAAAACCCGCGATTTCGCTCATCTTTCGAGTCTTGGTGTCTAACCACCACGCCCGCGATTTCACCGATGCTCCGCCGGAATGTGTGATCCAAAAACGCGTGCCGCCGACCCAAACACAACTGTTCCATCCCGCAAACGGTTTCACATCCTCCCCTAACGGAATCTCATGGAGAAGTTTGCCCTGCTGGTCTACTTGAACAAACTCAGGGGGGTGAATTGCCTCGCTCCCGTGACCGTGGCTTCTCAAGAATGAGATCCGTCCTTGGTCGTCAAACGTGAATGTATCGATTCCGTGTACTGGTGATTTGGATGTCGCCGGGCCGGGTTGAAGAGTGATCGATCCCAACTCAGTCAGTGAGGCTTCGGGCAGGTTGAGTGGCTTCAGATCCAGCGTTTTGAGCGGATCATACGCTACTTCTGCGATCTCGTTTACGACCCATTTTCCGGATACCAACTGTGTCGAGAATGACCTCTTAACCTTCTTAGCCGCAACGACGATGTCGAATTGACCCGGCGCGGTGCTTCCCAGAACGGTGCGGTCGCGGCGAATCCATTCACGCAGTTTGCCTTCTGCGGCCTCATTGCCTGGGATTTGGTAATCGGTTGGTAGATCAAGTTGCCACACCGGTTTGGCCTGCAAATCCAATAGTGTGAATCTCGCACCAATTCTTTGCTCGTCGTACCGCCACCAATGGACCAGAGTCAGAGGTGTGTTCTGCACTGGCTTGGCGTCCATAATATGACGAGCCACTTTGGCATCCCGTATGAGATTTACCGGGACCAGTTTGCTCGTCAAGGCGGCCGTCGAAAGCTGGTAGACCCACCAACTTTCCCAAGCGCGATTCACATCGGGATCAGAAATTCTCAGCACCATCCGATCATTCGGCTCATCGACAAACAGGCCCCTGACCTTCGGGTCAGGATAGTCGTGCAGAAACCGACTCCCTTGACGCGGCGTAACCTGCTTGAGAAGAATCTCTCCCTTCTGGCCAAGAATGACCACGATGAAGTCACCGGGGTCACGGATACCGCTATAACCGTGAGTATAGGCGTACCCACCAACGACACCCGAGTCGGTGATCCCCGCGTCCCATAACGTGAACGGCAGTGTCGCCGACCATTTCTCCTGTCCGTTCTCCAGGCACCGATATGACGCTTCCCCTCGTCCATGCTGTTCACTGGGATCAACGGTAATCGCAAATTTGCCGGACGGTGCGCGGTACGTTTTGGGATCAAGGATTTCAAGGCCACCGAACTGGCCTTGCGCCGACGACATGCAGCAGCCAAGGTACGAAAACGCCAGACAACCCACGATCAAAACGAAGGAGAAGGAACCTTTCATGACACGTCCGACCTCCCGTCATAAGGCACTCAGTAGTCCTTACTTCGCGACCACAGGGAACGGTAGAAATCAAATTGCAGTATAGTATCCTTTGAAAACAACGCCTGCAGGCTGGAACGGATTCCTGAACCCATCGGACTCCAGCGACATGGAGACCTCTGGCAATTCCCTTTTTGTTCGACTCCGGTATGCTGAGCACAATCAGGGCATTCATTACACCGCGATTCCGTGGGTCTCAACGAGGAGTTTTTTCAATGTGCTACCGACGACGACTGGGGCTGGCCACTGTGTTTGCGTGTGCGTTGTGTGCCGCTCCCCTATTCGCTGAGGACGATATCAAGGAACTGAAACTGCGTGATTGGGAGCCGAAGTCGATGCTCGTTACCAAGACGACTATTGTCGAAAAGCCGCGGTTCCCCGTCACCGATATCCACAATCATCTTGGTGGGGGCAAGCAATTCCTCACGCCGGAACGAGTGCAGAAGTACTTGACCGAAATGGACGAAGCCGGGGTCCGCATGGTGGTGAATCTGGACGGTGGCTGGGGTGAGCGATTGCAGGAAACCCTGGCGGCCCTCGATCAGGCTCATCCCGGACGGTTTGCGACTTTTGCACTCGTGAACTTCGACGGCATCGATGAAGAGGGTTGGACGGCGCGTGAAGTGGCACGGCTGGAAGAAGGTTTCAAGATGGGGGCACGCGGGCTCAAGATCCCGAAGACTCTCGGACTGCGATACAAGTACAAAGACGGCAAGATCATGCCGGTGGATGATCCAAAGCTTGATGCGATCTGGGAAACTTGCGGCAAGCACCAGAAGCCGGTTGTGATTCACGTGTCGGACCCTGCGGCGTTCTTCACGCCACTTGACCGCTACAACGAACGTTGGCATGAGCTCAATGCGAATCCGCACTGGCTGTTCTACGGCCCGCAATATCCGCAACGGCAAGACATCCTCGATCAACTGCATCGAGCGATTGCCAAGCATCCCGAGACGAAATTTGTCAACACGCACTTTGGGAACAACGCCGAAGACCTGAAAGCGGTCGGCGAGCAACTCGACAAGTATCCCAATATGTACGTCGATTTCGACGCCCGTATATCGGAACTCGGTCGGCAGCCCTACTCGGCCCGGCGGTTCTTCATCAAGTATCAGGACCGCATTCTGTTCGGCACTGATACGACTCCACGACGCGATGCCTTCCGCATCTACTATCGATTCCTCGAAACCGATGACGAGTACTTTGATTGTGCAGCCAGCCATCACTTACAGGGGTTCTGGAGGATCTATGGGATCTTCCTGCCCGATGATGTGTTGGAAAAGATTTATTATAAGAATGCAGAGAAGATCCTCGGTGGGATGACACCCGTTGCCAAGGCGGAATCAAACGCCCCTGACCTCAATAAGCCTGTGATTACACTGACTGAGGTGCATCAGACTCTGAGCGTCAAGGCGACCGACGACTTTGAAATCACTGGCGATGGCAGCAGTGCTCCCTGGTCCAAGACCGAGTGGCAATCACTCTCCCGCCGCAACGCTGCCGGCCTGCCGTTGCGGGTGGAAGCTGCTAACAAGACTCAGATGAAGCTGCTCTATTCGACGACTGGTTTGTATGTGCTGTTCCAGGGTGCCGATACCAAGCTCACAGCGACGATCGACCGCGACTTCGCCAACTTGTGGGAAGAAGATTGCTTCGAGTTATTCCTCTGGCCTGATGACAAGCAGCCGAGCTATTTCGAATATGAGATCTCACCACTGAACCATGAACTGCCGCTGTTGATCTCGGCACAAGATGGTAAGCGTCGCCGCTGGCAGCCGTGGTATTTCGACCAGGACGGTGGCGAAGCATCTCGTAAAGTCCGCCGAGCGACCTCCGTAACGGGTGGTGACAAGAAGACGGGTGCGACAATCGCCAGTTGGACCGCTGAGCTCTTTATCCCCTACGGCATGCTGGAGCCCCTCAACAATACTCCACCTAAACCAGGAACGCACTGGCGCGCCAACTTCTACCGAGTTGACCACGATGACAAGAAATCGACAGGCTGGAGCTGGGTGCCAGTGAGAGGCAGTTTTCACGATATTGAAAAGTTTGGAACGCTGGCGTTTGAGTAATTTGGAGTGAAAGCTACGATGAATCTTCGCACTCCAAATTAGCCCAAACCCAAGTCCTCATAGATCGCTGAGTTGATCATCCGGATGCGTTTGCTGTGACGGGCTTCTCCTGGAGTTCCATTTAACAGCACCGCCACGGCGAGACCGTGCTGGGGATCGGCGTAGCCACACGATGATTGGAATCCTCCATGACCGAACGTGTCGGGTGAGGCGTGCAGGCCGAAGCTGTAGGGGACCGTCTGCGGTCCGTATTGGACTGAATTGACGATGAACCCCAGGCCCCAGTCGATCTTGTGCTGAAAAGTCTCGTCGAGCATGCCGACTCGGTGTCGTTGCGTTAGTAACTGCACGGTCTGCGGTTGCAGGATGCGGCCCCGATCGTTGGCCCCACCATCTAACAGCGCTTCGTAGAATCGCCCCAGTTCACGAATCGGGCCGCGGCACCCGCCACCCGGCGAGCACCAGGTGCAGATCTCGGCGGAGTGCCATTGATGCACCTGGCACGCTCCGCGTTCGGTCTGATACATCCACCCGATGCGCGAGCCATAGGCGACGAATTTCGACAGGGGCATCCCGACCCAGCTATCGACCATCCCCAGCGGCACGCAGATTTCGTCGCGGATGTACTGTGAATAGTTGCGTCCGTCGATGCGGCGAATCAGTTCACCCAGGATGAACCAACTAGTGGCGATGTGATAGCCCGCTTTCTCACCGGGGACCCAACCCGCTTCGAGCGGCAAGGCGCACATATCGGCGATGATCTTGTCCCAGGGTGTCCCGGGAACCTCGCGCCCTTTGCCTCGAAAGCCACACGTATGAGTGAGTATGTGCCGGATGGTAATTCCGGCTTTGCCATTTTGAGCAAACTCGGGGATAAACCGAGCTACGGGATCGTCCAACTGCAGTAGACCACGCTCCCACAACTGACCAATGGCAACTGCAGCGAGCGGTTTGCTGCCCGACATCCACGGATGCAGCAAGTCGGTCGTTACCGGCAGATCGGGCTGCGACGTACCAAACCCAAAGTTGGCCAGCACCGCGCCGTGACGAGACACGTAGACCTGGCCGCCCAGATGCAGGCCAGCCGCGACGCCAGAATCGAGTTCCGCTATAAGGCGGGGAAAGGGGTGAGCAGTTGTCAGTTGTCAGTTGTCCGTTGTCAGTAGGGAGAACACATTTCAGAACAGGATGCAGGCCGCGATCAGCAGGGCCGCCACAAACTTCAGACCGACCAGGATGATAAACGGGCCGGGATCATCATCCTTGCTATATTCGAGGTAGCGTCCCCATTGCGTTGTCCCGGAATAACAGTCCCATGCGCCGGTCGCCACGAGTACCAAAACCAGCGTCGGCCAGATGTAATTGTCCTCAGCGGCAAGGAGAAATACTGAAAGCATATCCGCGGCCCTTAACCAGCAACTCAAAAAAAGCCCGGCACCACTCGGCACCGGGCTTGTACTTTGACCTCAATGTCCCAAAGGCGAAACCTACTTGGCCAACTCGGCTTCGATCGCCTTGATGATCTTGGGATCGTCGGGTTTCATTCGGGGTTCGAACCGGGCGACAACCTCGCCCTTCTTATTCACCAGAAACTTTTCGAAGTTCCAGCTAATCGGCTTCTTGTCATTGTCGGTCAGTAACTTGTAGAGATCACATTGACCTTCACCCTTCACCACGACCTTGGCGAACATGGGGAACTCGACGCCGTAATCCTTCTTGCAGAATTGGGCAATTTCCTCATTCGTGCCAGGTTCCTGCTTGCCGAACTCATTGGCGGGGAAACCCAAAACGGCCAAGCCCTTCTCGTTGTACTTTTCGTGCAAGGCTTCGAGCTCTTCATACTGAGGGGTCAGTCCGCACTTGCTGGCGACGTTGACCATCAAGACGACCTTGCCCTGATACTGCGACAACTTGACGGGCTTGCCGTCGATGCCGTCCATCGTGAAGCTGAGGGCAGGTCCCACTTTTTCGTCCCCCTTCTTGACATCCTTCTCGGCAAACAAACCACTGGCGAGCGACAGGCAAATGGCCGCCGCTGCAAACGTGAAAACAGATCGCTTCATTTGAATTCTCCAGGAAACACGGATGTCGGATATTCAACCGGCGTTGAGTAATTGATTGTGCCCGGTGGACAATCGGATGGCAAGGGAGGGGCAGTTGCCAGTTGTCTGTTATCGGTTGTCAGTTTTGCTCGACGGTGTCGCATAAAACTACCCGTCGACAACTGACAAAACAAAAAACGCAGGCCGAACCCCATTGCTCGGCCTGCGTCTTGCTGTTTCGGCGTCGATCGATGGACTTTACCTGTGACGTCGAAACGCACGTAAGTTTCTGTCAGATCGTTTAACCCGCACCCCAACGGAGTCGGGGCCGCTACGAATCTCAAAAAGATGCCGTCGCCGTTGGCTCCGCGTTAAACGATGGCGGTAGTGAGCCATTCTCCGCTACGACTTCTCTACCTAGATTACCTGAATCTCGTTCGTCACGCCCTGTCCTGCCAGCTCATCCATAGCGGCATGAGACGCCAGTTGCTTGTAGTAATAGGAAGGACTGAGTCCGCGTAAGACGACTTGGCCGTCTTCTTGCAGGTGGATTCGCAACCCACGCACCATGCGCCCGGTACGTTCGTGAATGACGCGTGCAACACGGTCGATAAGCTCTTCAGGGGCGAGCATCTCTGCGGGCATGATGAATTCCTCCTCCTTGGCATGCAAGAGTGAAGCCGACACCTTCCGAGCGCTGGAATTGGTGCCAAACTTCAACACACGGCGATCCATTGGCTCAATGGCCACGCCTTGCTGATAAAATGAGACAGAAGAGTCAATGCTCAGTCTGAGCATTGACGATTGTGCGAACGGGAATCTTTCCCGGTTTCTAACTGAGTCCTAGAAGCCCTAATTCTTTCCACAAATCATTCGCGGAAAGCCACCGCTTAACCAAAACTCGGCCTGCGTGAGGTTGAGTCAAGAATCTAAAATCGTGATCACCAACCGCGTGTCCCAAACCTAATCGGCAACGTCGCTGCTTGATACCTCGCCGTACTCAAGCCACGGAGAAATGCACTGCCGAGAATCCTGCATTTGGGGCCAGCTCAATTGCCAACTGTAATTGGCCAGGATTTATTCGTCAAACAAATTCGGGTGTTTGTGCCTGTTTTTCTCGAAATACACGAGGCCGTGACGGATACTGATGCCGCCTCTCCAACGAAGTTCCCCCGCCTTGCCACGTGTAACTTGCAGTCCGGTCGGCAGTTCGCGCTGATCTGGCCGCATTCGTCGCGCACTTGTTGGCGACAATGTCATTCGCATAAAATTGTTGTCCGGGAGTGAGCCTCCCATGTAGCCCAATTTGCGCGAGATACTCAGTAGACCCAGCGGCTCGGCGGGAGCCTCGCCCTCCCGGTGTTGTTATCGCCGTTCGAAACAAGGATGATTCCCAATCATGGACCAGGACGAAATCCTGATGGACACGGAAGAGCGCATGGAAAAGGCCGTGGAAGTGCTGACCAAACAGTTGCAAGGCCTGCGCACGGGCCGGGCCACACCCGGCCTGGTCGATTCGATCCGTGTTGACTACTACGGCTCACAGACACCGATCAAGCAGATGGCCAGCGTCAGTTGTCCGGAGCCTCAACAGATCGTCATCAAGCCGTATGATGCGACGTCTCTAAGTGCCATCGCCAAGGCGATTCAGTCGAGCGACGTCGGTCTGTCTCCAAACTCCGATGGGCGCGTGATTCGCCTGAACGTCCCACCGCTCTCGACCGAACGACGTCGGCAATTGGTCGCCCGGGTCAAGGAATTCGCCGAAGAGAGCCGGATCTCGATCCGCAACATCCGTCGTGATGGCAACAAACACGCCGACACTGCAGAGAAAGAAAAGTCACTCAGTGAAGACGATTGCAAGAGCTGCAAGGAACAGGTTCAGGAGTTGACCAAGAAATATGAAGCGGCCGTCAATCACCTGGCGGAATCCAAGGAGCAGGCGGTGATGGAAGAGTAGTTTTCTAGAAGTAGTTTCAAAACCCTCTGCGGCCAGCCGAAACCTGCAACATTGCAGGGGATTCATGATCGCAACCGGGTTTTGAAATGCGCCCTACGCGGACAATAATGAGCTGTTTGCCCACCCCATTGCCGCGATCAAACGTCTTCATTGTGACCGCTCAAGGTATAGCATGAGCAACCCCGAGCCGATCAACAAGCCGCTGGTCGGCATCATCGGGCTGGTCTGTCTGATTTCGTCAGCGATCTGCTTCGCGTTCTTCCCCGAGCAAACATCCGCGCAATCTGCGACTCTGCGGGTCGGAGTGGTGATGTCCGCACTCTTCCTGGCCCTGCCCAAATCCGGAGAACACGTCCGCTGGGAGCGACTGACGCCGATCTTCATTGGCGTCGTCCTGCTGGTGGTGTTCGCCAAAAGGATGATTCTGGTGATCCTGCCATTACTGGCGGTCATTGGTATCCTGCAGACATTCCTGCGCCCCAGACCGAAGGAACGGCCCCCCAGATCGAAGTAGGAGGTTTGTCCTTTGTCAGTTGTTAGTAGCCAGCGCGGACCGAGGACAACGGACAAATTCCCTACTGCACTTTCACCGGCATGTCGATCACCGTCGTCTGCTTGCTGAGGTCATCTCGAACATGGACTTGAAGCGCATAGGCTCCCGGCTTCAGCGTCTCTGGAATCGTCAGCCAGGTCAGCAACAGTCGAGACGAGTCGCTCGCTTTGTTGGCCTCGGAAGAACTGGCTTTGGGCGTCGAGGAGACCACTTTGCTCTTCGCATCGCGAATCTCGACGTGGTACGTCACACGGGTGATCGGTTCGCCCTTTTTCTCAATCTGTTTCAGCCCTTCCAGCCGTGCCTGGACGACCAACTTCTGGCCGCGCTTCAAGGATTTTGCACTAATCACATCTGCGTTGCGTCCGGAACGAGCATCTCGAGTCAGCAGAAAACTCCGGACTGCCAGTTCCGCATTCAATCGCTCGACGCGATGGGAACGACTCGACTGCTCGGCACTGGTCTGCCGATTGACACCGGGGAAGGTCAGATCCGATTCGTCGGGATCGGCCAGTACGGGTACCGGTCCTGGAAGTTGCGACTGTCGCCGGTGGCGACTTGATTCGATCGGCTCGGCAAGACTCTCTTCATCTGTCTCTTCATCCTCGACATCATCAAACGGTGCTGAATGACCGGTGTCGCGGCGGAGGTCGTCGCCGGTCGCTCTTGGTTTTGGAAATGAATCATTCGGCGAACGACGCAGAATCGCCGGTTCGGGTGGCAATTCCGTCGCTGCGTCAGGTTCGTAGTCGACTTCGGGAGTTTCGAGCCTAACAGGCTGACGAAACCGATCAAACGCGTCGGTCCGTGTGGCAACCCGAGGTACCTCGTCGTGTCGCTGTGCAACGGGCGGGGCAGGAACGACTGCAGGTCGTCGACCCGGTTGATTCTGGAAGGAAACATCCAGATCATCAGCATTGGGAGGCAGCGATTCCGGTTGCGGTCCCTCTTCTGATTCGGTACCAAACGGCAATGGCGGAGGCGGAAGGGGCAACCCGAGCTTCGAATCGGGCGCGGGACCCGACGGCACATATAAGCCGCGTGGCGCCTGCTGATAGGGCGAGCCAGACGGATCGGCGGGAATCGGAAGCGGCGGGCCCTCGTTGGATGGCATCCAGGTGGGTCGAGCCCAGTTCTGCGGCCACACGTTCATGCGCGGCAGTCGTACTCGACGGCCGCAGTCGGAAGCACATCCCGAGATTAACCCCACGCACGTCAGCCCGGCCAGAAGTGAGTGTATGAATCTGTTTCGAAAGGCCATGTTGCCCCCTGGTACCCGCCACCGTCCGCGATCAGTGAATGGATCACCGCTCCAAATCTCAATCCGCCTGGTCCTCGACTGCAAACAAATACAATCGCGAAAAACCTGCGACTGAGCATGATGCATACAACTGCGGCATGGCCTAGAAACGCTACACCAGCGCAGATTGATCCTTGAGGGGAAATCGGATCAACCGGCAGGCTGAGCACATTAGAAACTGCTGAACGAACCCTACCTGTTGGAATGTCGCTCCGGTTGTGCTTAGCGCGCCAATCGCTCGCGAAATGCGCTTTGCAAACGATGTACGCGACATGCGGGAAATGCCGTCTGTAGGGATCACACCAGTGGGAGGGCGAGGCTCCCGCCGAGCCGGTTAGTCTCCGACGCCACACAGACCAAGCGGCTCGGCGGGAGCCTCGCCCTCCCGTCAGCCCGATCCTGCCTATTGTCAGCGACTATCCATGACAACCTGCCGCCAGAATCGATAACATATCAAGGAACATCCAACTCAAAGGATTCCCCAGATGCTACTTCAGCCAGCCCCTGCTCAAGCCGCACCACTGCTGTATCCGGAACATTCGGATTTATCCTATTACCTGGACCCTAACGGCTACCCTCGTCCCATTCTGACGCCAAGCGATTGGAAGATCAGACGAGATCACGTCCTGGCACATATGCAGACGGTGATGGGCAAGCTGCCCGATCGTGCCCAACGTGTCCCGCTCAACATGTTGCAGTTGGAAGAAGTGAAACTCGACAAGATCGTTCGCACAAAAATCGAGTATCAAACCGAAGCCGACACCGTGGTTCGAGCCTACCTGTTCCATCCTGCGGACACAGCTCCCGCGAAGCGGCCGGGAATCCTGTGTCTGCATCAGACCGTCGGCATCGGCAAGCAGGAACCGGCCGGCCTGGGTGGCAATCCTAATCTCCACTACGCCCTGCACCTCGCGCAGCGAGGCTACGTCACGCTGGCCCCGGACTACCCTTCGTTTGGCGAATACAAGTACGACTTCGCGCCGGGTCACGGCTACACCAGTGGCTCGATGAAAGCCATCTGGGACAACATGCGGTCGATCGATCTATTAGAAGCTCTTCCCGGCGTGGATCCCAAGCGAATCGGTTGTATCGGCCACTCGTTGGGTGGGCACAATACGATGTTCACGGCGGTCTTTGACGAACGTATCAAGGCCCTGGTTTCGAACTGCGGCTTCACCCGATTCCACAAGTACTACGGTGGAGCCTTAAAAGGCTGGACCAGTCCCCGCTATATGCCCCTCATCAACGACAAATACGCAAACAATCCAAATCTCGTGCCGTTCGACTTCCCCGAAATCGTCGCAGCATTTGCCCCGCGAGCGTTCCTGGCCAGTTCACCGAAAGGGGATAGCAACTTCGAGGTCTCGGGCGTAGTGGATGCAATCGCTTCAGCAAAACGCATCTACGAGTTGCTGGGAGTGCCTGACCGTCTGCAGGCCAACTACCCCGATTGTGCTCACGACTTCCCGGAAGATGTTCGCAAGGTGGCGTACGAATTCTTCGACAAACATCTGCAACCGTAGCGCCACTTCGACGGCCTTGTTTACCAATGACCAGTGTCGACGTATTCCCCGCGTGCTGATGGCGAAAGGTTGAGGAAATAAGCATGGAATTCCTAAAGCTCGAGCCTATCAGTTTGAAACAGTCGGGCACCCTTTCCGAAAAATGGGTTCAGGAACAGATCGCGGAAGATCCATCAATTCTAGGCCTCGGCGATTTAGCGCTAAAAGACAAAGAACGCATGCAACCACATGCGGGCAGACTCGACTTACTGCTCCAAAACACCGAAACACTAAAACGGTATGAGGTTGAGATTCAACTTGGAGCAACAGATGAGAGCCACATTATTCGAACCATCGAGTATTGGGATATTGAGCGAAAACGATATCCGCAATATGAACATGCCGCGGTAATCGTCGCAGAAGACATCACCTCGCGATTCTTAAACGTGATTCAACTTTTCAACGGGGCCATTCCGTTAATCGCCTTAAAGATGACGGCATACCGAGTTGGTGATCAGACTGCTCTGACATTCGTCAAAGTACTCGACGAGATGACGTATGGCTTGGTGGACGATGACGAAGCACAAGCCGAGGTGACAGATCGCCCGTATTGGGAGGCAAAATCCAGCCAGAAGAGCCTATTGGCAACCGATGCACTGCTGAAATTCGTCCATGAGTTTCAACCGAAAGCAATATTAAAGTACAACAAGCATTACATTGGCATTGAGATCGATGGCGCGGCAAGAAACTTCGTCGTTTTTGTCCCTAAGAAAGCACATCTGATACTTTCGTTGAGACTTCCACCCCAATCAGAGGATGTCAAATCTGAGCTTGAGGACCTTGGCTTTGGTTTGTTGGCATACGACTCTCAATTTGGGTACTTCCGCATTAAGCTCGACTTGACAGTGAATGAAAAGCAGCGAGATCAATTGCAATTGCTGATCCGCCAAGCCTGGGAAGCATTTTCAAAATCTTAATACCGGTTGAACTCGCGAATCTCAAATCATGTCACCAGTCCAGTCCTAGATCCAACGCTGGCGCTGAATGCGTGAGCGCCCCGATGCTGATTCGCTCCACACCCGTGCCAGCGATGGTAGCGACATTGCTCAGATTGATGCCGCCGGAAGCTTCTAACTGCGTGGACAAAGATGTTGCATTCCGGATCGCGACCGCTTCGCGCAGCAAGTCCGGTCCCATGTTGTCCAGCAACACGATATCGGGCGAGGCCGTCAACGCGTCTTTCAGTTGTTCGAGTCTGTCGACTTCGACCTCAACGACCACTCCCGCAGCCACTTTCGCGCGTGCAGCCAGCACGGCCGACGCGACAGTATGATCAGCCCCTGCAGCCTTCCAAGCGGCGAGATGATTGTCCTTGATCAGTACGGCGTCAAACAATCCCATGCGATGATTACAGCCCCCGCCCGCTCGCACGGCATACTTGGCGAGAATCCGCCAGCCGGGAATTGTCTTTCGTGTGTCGAAGATCTTCGCCTGGGTCCCGGCGACCGCCGTCACAAACTTGGCCGTCAGTGACGCGATGCCACTGAGATGCGTCAAGAAATTGAGGGCCGCTCGTTCGCCTGCCAGCAAGATCGTGACTTTGCCCGTGATTTCCGCAATGACACTCCCCGGTGACACAGACGAGCCATCGGGCAACAGCCGCTTGACTTGCACGGACTGATCCAGCAATTGCCAGACGGTCTCGGCCAGCGGCAGTCCGGCGATGACACCTGGCTGTCGCGACACGATTCGCACTGTGCCAACTTCATCAGGCGGCAGAAACGCCTGAGTGGTGATATCACCTTCGCGACCGAGGTCTTCCCGCAAAGCAACGGTTAACAACGGTTTTGCGGCGGCGCGTTCTACGTCGGTGAATTCGATGGGCATGAGTGTCTTATGAGGGGGTGAGTGTTATCCCCTTTACGATGCCTCCATTCCAGGGAAGCGCAGCGACCTGAACTCCCCCCCTTACGAAGGGGGGGCAGGGGGGGTTACCGCAGTCTAGCGACGTTCGCTCGCGCTGTCAGCTTCGATGAGCATCGCAGCCTGACTGTCCAGCGGGGGTGAGGGTAGCGATCAAGGGGCGACTCCAGTGAGCCACATCTGTTGAGGGGAAAACAACAATCCAGACGTTCGACGTTCCAGACGCCAAGTGACCAGATTCAAATTCACGTTTCTTGCGACTATCGGAATGAACATAACGAGCCGCAAGACTACGTAACCCCCCCTGCCCCCCCTTCGTAAGGGGGGGAGTTCTCGTCGCTGCGCTCCGTTGTTGCGCGCTCGACTTCTACCAGGTTATCAAAAAACGTCGCCCCTCCTCCCATGTCGGACAGCGTCGTCGGTGTCGTTGAGTTCACGTTACTGCCGCCGGGTGAGAACTTGTTCCACCAGATGCTGGGCGCCATCACCACGCCTGGCCGCACGGCGTCACTGACTTTCGCCTGAGCCAGAAACTCGCCGCGCGAATTATAGATCCGCAGTTGCTGCCCCGATTGGATCTCGCGGACTGCGGCGTCATCGGGATGGATCTCAAGTTCGGGTTGGCCCGCCGATTTTCGCAGGGCATCGACCGCCACAAACGTGGAATTCAAGAAGTGGGGTGATGGGGGCGAGATTAGCTGCAAAGAGTACAAGGCCGATATTTCAGGCATCGTTTCCGAGCATTCGGCCGGTGGAATCCATGTGGGTAGCGGATCCAATCCCGCATCAGCCATGCGCTGGCTGAAGAACTCACACTTGCCACTGGGTGTGGAGAATCCGCCCTCGGCGAACGGGGCGTGCCGCGTCGGACCATTCAGCCGTTGAGGTCCCTCTTGCATCAACCTGGCCACGGTGATGCCCTGCAGCGCGGATGGTACGTTGGCACTCTCTTCCCACAATGCAACTCGCGCCAGTTGCTCGTCGGTCACTTCAAAAATCTCGGCTTCGAATTTCAAACGTCGGGCGAGTTCGCGAAAGACCCGGCTGTTACACCGCGACTCGCCGTAGGGCGGGACCACTGGCTGATTAATCTGCACCCAATCATGCCCGTACGAAGTATGCAGGTCGAAGTGTTCGAATTGCGACGTGGCCGGCAATACCAGATCGGCATAGTCGGCGGTATCCGTCTGGAACAGATCATGCACGACTGTGAACAGATCCTCCCGCCGGAGACCGTTCAGCACTCGTTGTTGATCAGGAGCCACTGCCGCCGGATTGCAGTTGTAGACGTACAAGGCTTGCACGGGCGGGCCGGGGAGTTGACCCTCCAGCGCTTCCGCCAATTGGACCATGTTGATCGTTCGCGTACGGGGTGGAACCAAATCGGGCCGCTCGAGACCGCGCGCATTCAAAAGATAAAGGCCACTCGTCGAGAGCAGGACTCCACCGGCCCATTGCCGCCACGCACCGATCACTGCGGGCAAACAGGCGATCGTCCGCACGGCCATTCCGCCACCACGATGCCGCTGCATGCCATAGTTCATACGGATCGCCGCAGGGGATGTCTGAGCATACTCGTGGGCCAGCTGCTCGATATCTGCTGCCGGCAAGCCCGTAATGCGGCTGACTCGGTCCAAGCCATATTCTCGCTCGACCCGCTCGCGCAGGGGATCGGCCCCGAGACAATAGCGATCCAGATAGTCCTGATCGGCGAGTCCATCGCGGAAGATAACGTGCATCAAGCCCAAGGCCAGTGCGGCATCGGTGCCGACTCGAGGGGCCAGATGCCAGTCACTGCGAGCGGCCGTGACACACCGATACGGATCAATCGTGACAATCTTCGCCCCGGCCTTACGAGCCGCCACCATGTAGGTCCACAGGTGAGAATTGGTGACTGCCGTGTTCGAACCCCAGTTGATGATATAGCGACTCTCGGCGAACGCCTCGGCCTGTGTACCAATCCGCTGTCCGATCGTGTAGGTATAGCCGACCGAACCGGCCGTCGCGCAGATCGTGCGATCCAGCAGCGAAGCACCCAGCCGATTGAAGAATCGTCGATCCATCCCCTGCGACTGGATCTTGCCCATTGTCCCACAGTAGCTGTAGGGCAGAATGGCTTGGGGTCCGTACGGTCCTCGAGAGATCTCCTGAAAACGCGCGGCAATCTCGTCGAGCGCTGCATCCCAGGAAATCCGCTCGAACCGCCCTGCCCCTTTGGGGCCCACGCGTCGCAATGGATACTGCAGCCGATCCTTGTGGTAAACCAGATCGAGATAGTGCGAGACCTTATGGCACAGGAACCCGCGGGTATAGGCATGGTCTGGGTTCCCCGCCAAGCCGACGGCACGGTCTCCCTCGACCGTAACCACCATTGAACAGGTGTCGGGACAATCCAGCGGGCAGACCGAGCGAGCAGTAGTTGCGGACATTGTCGAATCTTATCTCTTCACAATTGATCTGGACACAAAAAAAGGGTTCGGTTACATCACCGCTCCTCGCTTTTTTCACTTCTCGTCCGTCACATCTCGTCCTCTCCCACTCCCCTATTCCCCCAACCTTATCGCGGAGGCCTGCATGCCGCCAGCGGCTTCGATCATTGCGCGCCGATCCACCACGGCCAGCCTGGGACTACTATTCCCCGTGCTGCTGTGTGTGTCCGTGCTGGTGATCATCGTGCCGCTGCCCGCGATGCTGCTGGATCTCCTGCTTGCGGCCAACATCACTGTCGCCGTATTGATTTTGCTCACCACGGTTTACGTGCGACGACCCTTGGATTTCAGTGTCTTCCCGGCCATCCTGCTGGCGACCACACTGTCGCGGCTGGTCCTGAATGTGGCCTCAACGCGGCTGGTACTGTCACGCGGCGCACTGGATGGAGAACTCGCGGCTGGCGGAGTCATCCGCGCGTTTGGTGACTTCGTTGCGGGCGGGCAAATTGTCATCGGTTTGATCGTGTTTGCGATCATCCTGGCCATTCAATTCCTCGTCATTACCAAGGGAGCCACCCGCATCAGTGAGGTCGCTGCCCGGTTCGCGCTCGACGGCATGCCCGGCCGCCAGATGGCCATTGATGCCGATCTGAATGCCGGGTTAATTACCCTGGAACAAGCTCGGGCCCGCCGTGCGGAAGTGGGGCAGCAAGCCGACTTCTACGGAGCCATGGACGGGGCCAGCAAGTTCGTTCGCGGCGACGCGATTGCCGGGTTGCTGATCACGGTCATTAACATCGCGGGCGGTCTGTTCGTCGGCGTGTTTCAGAATGGAATGCCCATCGATCAAGCGCTCGAAGTCTTTACCAAACTCACGATTGGCGACGGTCTGGTCACACAGATCCCGGCGTTCCTCATTTCGCTCGCCGCCGGGTTGATTGTCACTCGCAGTTCGGAAGACAGTGACCTGCCGCAAGATGTCGTCAGCCAACTCTTCCGACACCCCGAAGCCCTTGCCGTCAGTGCCTGTTTTCTGGTAGGTCTGTCCTTCACCGGACTGCCACCAGTACCGTTGCTGTTCCTCGCCGCTGTGTGCGGAATGTTGGCCTGGACCTTGCCGCGGGCTCAAGCGTCGGAGTCTGTCGGGAGTCCCGATCCAGCACCAACCGCCGCCCGAACCGAGCCCAAGTTTGAAGAGCAGCTGACTGTCCATCCGCTGGAATTGGAGATCGGCTATGGCCTGATCCGCTTGACCGATGCCGCTAACGGCGGAGACCTGCTCGAACGATTGAATCGCGTGCGGCAGAAGCTGGCTCAAGAACTAGGCATGATCCTGCCCGGTGTCCGCATCAGTGACAACCTCCGACTGAAGCCGCATCAATATCGTGTCAAATTACACGGCGTCCCCATCGCCAATGGCGAGGTCTACGCTGACCGCTGCCTCGCCATCAACCCCGAGACAGTGACTGCCGACATCCCCGGAATTCGAGGCATCGAACCAGCCTTTCAACGGCCTGCCGTCTGGATTGAACAGGCAGACCGCGAACATGCCATTGAACTGGGTTACCACGTCGTCGATACGGCCCCGGTACTGGTGACCCACCTGACAGAAATGATCCGTCGGCATAGCGACGAACTGCTCTCACAACAACAAGTCCATCAGCTGCTGGAGCGATTGAAGAAGCAAAGTCCCAAGGTTGTCGAGGATCTGATCCCCGGCACGCTGAAGGTGGCTCAACTGCACCAGATTCTGATCAACTTGCTGCGTGAACGAGTCTCAATCCGCAATCTCGAAACGATTCTTGAGACGCTCACCAATTCAGCTGCTCGCACCCAGGACATCGGAAAATTGACCGAAAGCGTGCGACTCGGCCTGCGACGTACCATCTGTCAGCAATATCGCGATTCACACAATGTTCTGCGCGTGGTCGCCCTGGAACCTGAACTGGAAGACCTGCTGCTGGAGAATCTCTCTCATCACGAATATCAGGCCACCTGCCACCTGCCACCCCAGGCAATTGAAGGATTGATTCAAGCTCTCGACGTGGAGCTGTCTCTGCTGACGGCGCCGGGTTATTCCCCGGTCGTGCTGTGCAGTCCACCGTTACGATCCAGCCTGCGTCAACTGATTGCGTCAGCTTGCCCCAACGCCGCCGTTTTAAGTCTGTCTGAAATCACACCCGATACACGAATTGAACTTCATGGGCGCGTCTATCTGACCGCGATCCAGGAAAGCAATCTAGTCCGTACTGCATGAGAATCACGATTCTGCCTTAGGAAGCCGCCAACCCATGACCGAAGTCAGAACATTTCGAGCCGGCACGCTACAGGAAGCCCTGGCCGTCGTGCGCCGTGAGCTCGGCCCCGAAGCCGTGATTCTGCACACCCGCGAAACGGCAGCAGCGCGTCTTTGGCCGTGGTCACGACGGACCGGTGAAGTCGAAGTGACCGCCGGACGTGATGTGCTGACGGCCACGACCGATTCACGGCGGGCCAATGCGGTCGCCGCCACTGCCGTACTGAATCGTCCCCCCTCCAATGAGATCAAGTTCGACGTCCCCACTCTTCCGGCTTCGTCGCCACTTCCGAAGAGCTCACCGCGTGCCATGCATCCACAGCAGCCCACAATCCAGGGGCTGGCTGGAGTGCACCTGTCGCTGGGTACCGTCAATCGACTGCCCACGACCGGACCATCCACACCTTCTACAGATCTCAATCAGCAAGTGCAGTCGCTCCAGGCCCTGCTGCAGCAACTGACGGCGCGGCTGGAGCCCGATCGTGCGGAAATCCCCGCGGAGCTGTTTGGACTGTATACGCACTTGATCGACGCGGACGTTCCCGAGGACACGGCACGCAGACTGACGCTTCGATTAAAGCGTGAATTCCCCCGCACCAATTGGTCGGACGCCACTCAGGCCCGACTCACACTCGCCGGACTGGTCGAGAGCGACCTGCGCTGCTCGGGTGCCATACGGACCACCCCTACTCGGCGCAAAGTTGTCGCCCTGGTCGGTCCGACTGGAGTCGGCAAGACTACCACAATTGCCAAGCTGGCCGCGAACTTCAAACTACGAGCTGGCCTGCGAGTTGGATTAGTGACAGTTGATACTTATCGAATCGCCGCCGTCGACCAACTGCGAACCTATGCCGAGATCATCGACATTCCAATGAAGGTGGTCTCCGGACCGCGCGATATGCCTCGTGTTCTCAGCGAGATGACGGACCTCGATCTCGTTCTCATCGACACCGCTGGCCGCAGCCCGGCCGATGAGCTGCAACTACAAGAGCTCAAGACGATGCTCGCCGAGGGCCCCGTGGACGAAGTCCATCTCGTGCTCAGCCTGGCCGCCAGCACACGCTCGCTATTGAATACCGCGCGGCAATTCGCTGGCGTGCGAACCAGTTCGCTGATCCTCACAAAACTCGATGAATCACCGGGCCTGGGTCAATTGCTGGCCGCGCTGCCGGAACTCCCGTTTCCTATTAGCTATCTCACCACCGGACAGAATGTCCCAGACGACATTGAGCCGGCAGTGGCCGCGCGATTGTCCCGATTGGTATTGGGGTTTGAGTCTTTAAGAATGTGATGAGCATTGCGAGCACAAAGGAAGCGCAGCGACCTGAACTCCCCCCCTTACGAAGGGGGGGTAGGGGGCATAAGCGTTAACTTAAGCTAGACGGCTAGGTGAAATCCATGATATTCTGTGGGTATGAGATACTCGAAAACGTTCGACGGATTGGACGACTGGTCGGTGGTCTGTCAGCTTCTCCCAGAAGGGTGGGCCGCCGCTGCGCAGACCTGCGGTGCGTTGACTCGCAGTCGCCGCATCAAGGATGCGGAGACGCTGCTGCGAGTTTTGCTGATCTTTCCAGCACAGTGGGATCCGAAGCTTGGAATTCACGTGACTTGAAGTCGCGGCC
>JADMIO010634443.1_pt1 | contig 46265 bp, 42 predicted proteins | sample 8958161 | NCBI WGS metagenome assembly JADMIO01 (sample SAMN16585339, study PRJNA669376) | soil metagenome | isolation source: Crop rotation soil | place: USA: Cullars Rotation, Alabama | collected 2011
CCCGCCGGTCGAGGGTCCTGTCAGGCCGCCGCGGCTGCCGGATGAGGCCTGCCGAAGAAGCCGAGACTGGCGGCCACCACGATCGGTGCGACCAGGGCGAGGAAGCCGATGGTGAGATAGCCCAGCGCGCCGAGCGCCGCGCCGGCGCCGAAGGCCAGCATAAGCGGCACCAGCCTCGACAGGCGGTCGCGCTTGGCCGGCAATGCGCCATGGCCATGCAGGAGATCGACGACATCGACGATGATCTGCATCAGGTTCCCGGTCATCACGGTGGTCGGGGGAAGCCCGCTCATGAAGGTCCGGGCCGCGGTATTCTGCACGCCCATCGCGGTGGCCGCCACCAGGCCGGTGGCGAGGGCTGCCGTACTGTCCTGCCCCTCGAACGGCGCCGACATAAGAGCCAGTACCATGAACGCGGTGAGCAACAAGGCCTCGGCCAGCAGCACATGGGCCGTCGCGTCGAGCGTGCGCCGTTCCCGGCGAATGATGAAGAAACGCGTCACGATCGCTGCAACGATGAAGGTCGGGATCGCCAGAAGCTTGATCGCGACGCCGTAGCGATGGTCAACCACCAGCGCCGAAGCAAGCAGCACCACGTTGCCGGTGATGTGGGCGGCGAACAGGCCATAGAGTGCGATGAAACCCAGGGTGTCGACGAAGCCCGAGATGAAGCCGAGGGCGGACATGGTGGCGCGGGGGCCAAGGGTGTTTTGCTTCTGCACGCCGCCATCCTAGGGCGCGGCGGGGACCGAGGCATCCACGGGTTGACGCCCCGGACACGGGACGCCAACGTCGCCGCGTCATGCCTGTCCCCTCTGCGCTTGTCTGCGTCCGCTGCAACGCCCGTTACCCGATCGACCGCTATGCCCAGGACTGCCCGGCCTGCCGGGCGAAGGGCGCGCCCGCCAATCTCACCCTTGCCTATGAGTCTGTTCCCGGTATCGGAACGGACCGCGAAACCATCCGCCGCGACCGCGGCTCGATGTGGCGATGGGACAGCTTCCTGCATGCCTCTGCTGCCGATGCGGTGAGCCTCGGCGAGGGCAACACGCCCTTGTTGCCGGCGCCGTCGCTCGGCCTGGGTGACGTCTGGATCAAGGACGAATCGCGCAACCCGACTTGGTCGTTCAAGGACCGCCTGGGCTCGGGCGCGCTCACCATGGCCAAACGCTTCGGCGCCAAGGTCATCGCCTCGAGCTCGTCCGGCAACGCCGGCGCGTCGGCGGCGGCCTATGCCGCCAAGGCCGGCATCCCGTGCGTGGTCTTCACCTTCATGGGCTCGGCCGGTCCCCTGATCACCCAGATGCGCGCCTACGGCACGATGGTGGTGAAGGTCGCCGACAAAGCCGACCGGTGGCGGCTGCAGACGCTCGGCGTGCGTGAGTTCGGCTGGTACCCGACCTCGCCGTTCTTCGGGCCGGTGGTCGGCAGCAACCCCTACGGCATGGAAGCCTACAAGACGATCGCCTACGAGGTCGCCGAGGCGTTCGACTGGCAGCCGCCCGACTGGTGCGTGCTGCCGGTCTGCTACGGCGACGCGCTCTACGGCATGTGGAAGGGCTTCGAGGAGCTGAAGGCGCTGGGCTGGATCCCGCGCACGCCGCGCCTGGTCGCCGCCGAGGTTTCGGGCTCGCTCGCCGCGGCGATGGAAGGCGGCGATGCGATGCCACCGGAATCGCCGCGCAATGCGCCCTCGATCGCGACCTCGATCGGCGCGCTCCAGGGCACCGTGCAGGCGCTCGAAGTGCTGCGCAAATCCAAAGGCGCGGCGGTCACGATCGGCGACGACGACCTGCGGCGCTGGGTGCTGACCTTGGCCGCCAAGGAAGGCCTCTGGCCTGAAGCCTCGTCGGCCGCGCCGTTCGCCGCGATCGAACGCCTGCGCACCCAAGGCACGATCAGGCCCACTGATCGTTGCGTGGCGCTGCTGACCGCGGCCGGCATCAAGGACCCGGGACCGATCGAGCAGGCGTTGCCCGAGCCGCCGCTGGTGAGCGGCGGGCTGAAGGAGCTGATGGCCGCGCTCAAGAACAGCTACGGCTTCGATGGCTGAGATCGGACTTTCCATCGACGGCCGCGCGGCGCTGTCGGAGATCGAGGCCCAGGCCCAGGCGGCGGAGGCGGGCGGGGTCTCGACGCTGTGGATCGCCTGCCATCTTTTCCTGCGCGATCCGGTGACCACGGCGGCGCTGGCGCTGGCGGCGACCCGCAGGATCAAGGTCGCCCTGATGGCGATGAGCCCCTACTCGACGCATCCGGTGTACATCGCCATGGCGGCCGCCAGCCTCGACGAGAAGTATCCCGGCCGCGTTATCCTCTGCCTCGGCGCCGGCGCGCCGGCCGATCTCAAGGCCGCCGGCATCGACTCGCCCCGGCCGCTGGTGGCGATCGGCGAGGCGCTCAAGATCTGCCGCCAGCTCTTCGCCGGCGAGATGGCCGATTTCCAGGGCCGGATGTTCACTGTCGCCGGCCGTCGGCTGGCCAACGGCGGCCGGCGCATCCCGATCGTGATCGCGGCGTCACGGCCCAACATGCTGAAGCTTGCCGGCCGGGAGGGCGACGGCGTGCTGATCTCGGCGGCGACCGCGCCGCCTTTCGTGAAGGCCTGCCTTGACCAGGTCGGGGCAGGGCACAAGGCCTGCCTCGTCTACACGAGGCTGGGCTCGCTCGATCCGATCCGCCGGCCGATCGGCTTCGTGTTGCGCGGCGCCCATCACGCCGAGAACATCCGGCTGGGCGGTGCGCGCCTCGACCAGCAGGCGCTGGCGGCGGCCTACGCGGCGGAGGACTGGCGCGAGGTCGACCGGCTGGTGGACGACGACGTCGTGCGCCGGCATACCGCGTGCGGCACCCCGCAGCAGGTGCGGGACAAGCTCGACGAATATCGCGCGATCGGCCTCGACGAGGTGGTGCTGGGCGGCCTCGACGATACCGCCTCGATCGTGGCCACCCTGAAGGCGATCAACGGAAAGGTCAGCGGATGAAGTTCAGCATCAGCCTGCCGACCGGCTTCGAAGGGGTGATGTATCCCATTCCCTTCGTCGATCCCGCCGACTTCGTGCGCGTGGCGAAGAAGTGCGAGGCGCTCGGCTATCACTCGGTGTGGGGCAACGACCACATCCAGAGCCAGGCTTACGTGCGCGAGCTCTATCCCGACACGCCGCCCAATTTCTACGAGCTGATGACCGTGCTCTCGTTCTGCGCAGCGGCGACCGCGACGCTCGAGGTCGGCACGGCGCTCGCCGTGCAGCCGATGCGCGATCCGTTCTGGCTCGCCAAGACCGCGGCGACCATCGACCAGCTCTCGAACGGCCGGCTGATCCTGGCGCTCGGAGTCGGCGCCTATCGCGAGGAGTTCGCCGCTTGGGCGCCGCGGCTCGCACCGAAGGCGCAGCGCGGCGAGATGATGGACGAGGGGCTGGCGCTGATGCGCCGGCTGTTCACCGAGCGGCGGGTGACGCACGCGGGCAAGTACTACGCGGTCAGGGACATCGAGATGTATCCCAAGCCCAGGCGCGAGCCCTTCGCGCTCTGGCTGGGCGGGCACAACAAGGCGACCATCGAGCGCACGGCGCGCTTCGCCACCGGCTGGCTGCCGGGCTGGCGGCCGTGGCCCGAGCTGGCCGAGTGGATCAGGCTCTTGAAGGACCGTGCCGCCGAACTGGGCCGCGATCCCGCGGAGATCGAGATCGCGCCGCAATTCTCGGTGACCATCGCGAAGACGCCGGAGGAGGCCGAGAAGCGCTACATGGCCTCCGGCCTGGTGCATCATCGCAAGTCGCTCGCCTATACCGGCCGCGATCTCTCCCAGCAAATCGTCGCCAACCTCGTGGGCTCGCCCGACCTGATCCGCGAGAAGGTCGAGGGCCTGAAGAAGATCGGCGTCGACCATGCCTGCGCCCTGATGATCCCCGCAGATTCGATGGCCGAGTTCGAGGACCAGGTCGAGTGGTTCGCCAAGACGGTGCTGTAGCTCAAGACTGCCAGGGATCGACGACGTCAATGCCGCAATCGGTGAAGTCGACGACGTTGCGCGTGGCTATGGCGAAGCCGTGTGCGCGGGCAATCGCGGCGATCTGTGCATCGAGTGCCGCGATCGGGCGCCCGCTCCGTCGCCGATCCGCGCGGATAGCGGCGTAGCCGCTCGCTGCTGCACCGTCGAACGACAGAACGCGGCCTTCGAAATCCTCGGCGAACATGCGTCGCGTGGCCTCCTCCAGTGAGGCGCGGCGCTGGCCGGCAGGCAGGAGAGCCAAGCCGTATAACAGTTCAGCCTCGCTGATCGTCGTCGTGAAAAGCGTCAATGACGGTCTCGCGGCCAGCCAGGCGAGGACTTGAGGCGCCGGCGCCGGCCGTGCCCCTTCGGACAGGACGTTCGTATCCAGGATGATCATCAATCGAAGGTCGGCGGCTCGCGCTCTTTCTCTCGGGGCGGAACGTCCAGTTCCACGCCGCCCAACGGTTCGAACCGACGGCGAATTGCTTCGGCAAGATTTTCCGGCGCCTGAATCGCCAAGGCCGACCTCAGGATAATGCGGGCTTCCTCTTCCATCGATCGGCCATGCTGCGCCGCCCGCACGCGCAGCCTGGTCTTCACGGCATCGTCGAGATCGCGGATGGTTAGGCTTGCCACAGTGCAGTCAATATAGGCAATGATTGCATTGCTGGCAAGGGAGTAACTTGAGGAGGGGGTGTCGGGGAAGGTGGGAAGAATCGCCCGAAACGCAGACGGGCCGGCGTTTTTCGTTTCCCACGGCAGTGGGAAGTCCGGGAAGCTTCAGCCGCCAAACGGCCGGATCACCGTCTCGCCGAAGCGACCCAACCCGTCCTCGAGGTCGGGCAGCCAGCGCCACACCGGCAGGATGATGCGGCCGACGCCCTGCTTGGCGCGTGCCTCGATCGCGGCGCGCGGGTCGGCGGCCGAGCCCGGCAGCAGGTCGGGGCAGCCGGCCATGATCTCGATCGCCGTGGGATCGCGGCCGGCCTCGCCGGCGGCTCGGCGCACCATGTCGAACAGGGGCACGATGTCGACCTGCGTGCCGATCGAGGGGAAAAAGCCGTCGCCCAGCCGGCCGGCGCGCTTGGCCGCCGCCTCGGAATGGCCGCCGATCACGATCGGCACCGCGCGGCGCACCGGCTTGGGGTTGGAGCTGACCTCGTCGAACTTCACGAACCGGCCGTCGAAGCTCACCCCGTCCTCGGCCCACAGCTTGCGCATCACAGCGATGTACTCGTCCGAGCGCGGTCCGCGCTTCTCGAACGGCACGCCGACCGCCTCGAATTCCTCCTTGAGCCAGCCGACGCCGATGCCGAGCTCGACCCGGCCGCCGCTCATGTGGTCGAGCGTCGCCACCTGCTTGGCCAGCACCAGGGGATTGCGCAGCGGCAGGATGATGACGCCGGTCAGGAAGCGCAGCCGGGTCGTGACCGCGGCCATCGCCGCCATCCAGATCAGCGGATCGGGCAGCGAACCGCCCGGCCCGCCCGGCAGCCGGCCGCTCGGCGCGTAGGGATAGACCGAGGTGTATTTGTGCGGGAACACGACGTGGTCGACCGCGACCACGGAGTCGAAGCCGGCCGCCTCGGCCAGTTGGACCATCCGAACCGCACTGGCGAGGTCAGGGAAGGTGTTGTTGCCGAAGTGGAGGGTAAATTTCATGGGCATGCGATGCAAAGCATCGCATGGGCGGGCCCGTAGCGGTAGGCGCCCTCCGTGGCGCCGGTCGGCGCGCAGCGCCGAACCGCAGGGCCCGCACGGTGCCGCTTACGCACGTTCTTGAGCTCAAGTCCGCGCCCAGGCCTCCACACCGCGGTGCCTGCGGTTCGGCCTTCGGCCGACCGGCGCCACGGAGGGCGCCTACCGCTACGGCACCGCCCCAGCTATCGCGACGCTGGGAAATGGCGTGCCGTTACAGCAGGTCTTTCACCGCGTCGCGATAGCGGGTGACGGCCTTCACATGGTCGTCAAAAGTCTTCCCCTTGATCCGCTCATGGATCGCGCTGGTGAAGGTCGTGTGCGCCAGCACATGGCTGCAGCCCGCCTTCTTCCAGAAGCTGACCTCCTTGCGCCAGTCGTCGGGCGTGCCCTTGCCCGGCGAGGTCCAGACCTCCAGGCCGACATCCTCCGGCTTGCGGCCCTCGGCTTTGATCATGCCGCGCAGGCGGTCGAAGATCTTCAGCACCTCGTCGCCCGGCGGCCAGCGGTTGGGCATGAAGCCGTCGCCGTATTTGGCCACGCGCTGCAGCGTCTGCTCGGCGTGGCCGCCGAACCACACCGGCACCTTGCCCGACCTGGGCCGCGGGTTGATGCCGCCGTCGGTCAGCTCGTGGTACTTGCCCTTGAAGGTGACGCCGGGCTTGGCCCACAGCGCCTGCATGAAGCGCACCTGCTCGGCCGAGCGGACACCGCGGGTGTGGAAGTCCATGCCGAGGCCCTGGAACTCGACCTCGTGCCAGCCGACCCCGACGCCGAGGCGAAAGCGGCCCTCGCACAGGGCATCGAGCGAGGCGGCCTGCTTGGCGACCAGCGCCGCCTGGCGCTGCGCCAGGATCAGCACGCCGGCGGCGAAGCCGATCTTCTTGGTGACGCCCGCCAGGAAGCCGAACAGCACGAACGGATCGTGGTAGGCGGTGGCGTTCGAGCCGCGCTGGCCGGGCGCTACTTTGTCCGGGTCGACGCCCAGGACATGGTCGGGCGCAACGAGATAGTCGAAGCCCAGCCCTTCGGCGGCCTGCGCGTAGTCGCGCATCGCGGCAGGGCCGGCGCCGAGATCGCCGACGGCGATGGATGCTCCGAGCTGCATCGATGTCTCTCCCTTTGTGCCGCTATTCCGCGGCGGCCTTGGCGGTTTGCTTGAGATCCTTCGAATAGCGCAGGTGCACCGGCGCATTCGATTCGAACGGGCTCTTGAGGTCGAGCTCCTTGGCGATCTCGCGGATCGCCGGGAAGACCTCGGTGCCCATCAGCCGGATGCAGGTGAGCGAATCCTCCTGGCTTACGCGGCCGTCGTTGCCCCACAGCGCCAGGATGCCCGGCCGCGTCTCCTCGAGGATGCGGCGCAGCTTGGCGACCACGGTCTTCGGCGTGCCGGCGATGATGCGCAGGTCGGCCATCTGCTGCTCGAAGCTGGTCTCGCCGCGCGGGTTCTTGGCGCGGCCCGAGGCGAACTCCACGAAGGCGCGGCGGTTGGTCGGCGAGCCGTAGCCCGACGGCGTGCTCCACACCGGATGGGCAAGCCCGGTGAACTCGCCCTGCATCCAGCGGAACTGCCGGGCATTGTTGATCGCCTTCTCCTCGTTGTCGGAGATGTGGACCTGGATCAGGTAGCCGCGATTCTCGGGCCCGCCGACATAGCCGTTCTGCAGCGCCACCTGGTCGTACAGCTCCCAGATCTTCTTGGTCTGCTCGATCGAGGTGTTGAGCGCGATGTAGGGATAGCGCTGTTGCGCGGCCCACACGATCGTCTCCTTGCTGATCACGCCCGGGATCCAGACGCGCGGATAGGGCTTCTGCAACGGCACCGCCCACGGGTTGACCACGCGGTGCTGGTAGTGCGTGCCCTCGAAGCGGAACGGGCCGGGCTGCGTCCAGGCCTTGACGACCAGCTCGTGCGCCTCCTCGAAGCGCTCGCGGTTGAAGGCCGGGTTGACGCCGGTCGCAAGCTGCTCCTGGCCGCCGCCGCGCACGAAGCCCGAAACCAGCCGGCCCTTGGAGATCATGTCGATCATGGCGAGCTCTTCGGCGAGGCGAATCGGGTTCTCCGCGAGCGGCAGCGGATTGCCCAGCATGACGATCTTCGCTTTCTTGGTCATGCCGGCCAGGATGGCGGCGAAGATGTTGGCCTTGGCCTGCATGCAGAACGGCGCGTTGTGGTGCTCGTTCAGCATGATGCCGTCGACGCCGACCTCCTCGGCCAGCATGTATTGCTCGATGTAGTTGTTGTAGAGCCGCGAGCCTTCCTTGGGGTCGAACTCGGTGTTGGGGAACATCAGCGCGGTGGCGCCGAAGTCGCGGCCGGCCTGCTCGGAATAGGCCGACATCGGCTGCTCGGTGAAATACATCAGGTGCATGGCGTTACTCCCGACCGGCTAGCTTTGGGCGATGAAGTTCGTGACCAGTTTGGCGAGTGTGTCCGGTTGTTCCATGTCGACGCAATGGCCGCAGCCCTTGACGATCTCGAGTTTGGCGCGGGGCAGCGCCTTGGCATAGACCGTGGCGGCGCTTTGCGGCACGACCTTGTCGTGGTCGCCCCACACTACCAGCGCCGGCGCGCGCACCGAGCCCAAGAGGTGCGGCAGGGTCTGGCTGTACATGTAGGGCTTCCAGGCGATGCGGAAGCTCATCTCGCGGCAGATGTCCCACATCTCGAGCTGGTCGGTCGGCGGCTCCTCGCCGTAGACGCGGTCGAACGCCTTCTGGTCGTGGAAGCCCGCGCGCGCGTAGTCCATGTAGCCGGTAATCGCGAGATCGAGGATGTCGCCCTGCGGCGGCTTGATGCCCATCGCGCCGACCAGCACCAGGTGCGAGAGGTCGGCCGGCGCCATGCTGGCCATCTCGGCGGCGATCCAGCCGCCGAAGCCCAGGCCGACCAGCGCCGCGTTCGCGACCTTGAGCTCGCTCAAGAGGCCGCGATAGACCACGGCGATGTCGCGCACGCTCCTCATCCATTCCGGCCGCGGCGAGCGGCTGTAGCCCGGATGGTGCGGCACCAGCACGTCGTACTGCGCCGCCAGCGCGTCGTAGAAAGGGAGCCGATCGAGGGTGCCGGTCTCGTGGTGCAGGACCAGGACGGGGCGCCCTTTGCCGGCGCGCGACACGTGGATCCTCGTGCCCGCGGCCTCCACCGTCGAGTCCGTCCAGCTCACACCGGCCATACGCTTTCCTCCCTATGGCTGGAATGGTTGCAACCGGGCTGATACGAGTCAAACCGCCGGAGCCGTTGTGCGATAGGCGGGAGGCCTCTAGGCATATCCCGGCAATGGTGCGCGGAAGCAAGCTCATCGTGATGCTCGTGGCAGTTGGCATGGTTTTCGCCGCTTCCCTGGCGCGTGCCGAGCCGCCGACCGTGGACGAGATCTGCCGCACGCTGGCGCAGGCCGCGGCCGACAACGAGCTGCCGGAGGAATTCTTCACGCGGCTGATCTGGCAGGAGAGCCGCTTCGATCCGAAGGCGGTCAGCCCGAAGGGCGCGCAGGGCATCGCCCAGTTCATGCCGCAGACCGCCGCGATGCGCGGGCTCGCCAACGCCTTCGAGCCATTGGAGGCGCTGCGCGAATCGGCGAGCTACTTGCGCGAGCTGCGCACCACGTTCCGCGGCAACCTGGGCCTGGCGGCTGCCGCCTATAACGCCGGCCCCGGTGCGGTCGAAGCCTGGCTCGCCGGCCGCGGCATGCTGCCCTTCGAGACGCAGGCCTATGTCCGCATCATCACCGGCTATGCCGCGGAGGCCTGGACGGCGAAGCCGATGCCGCAGATCGAGCCGTCGACCACGCCGATGGGCGAGCGCTGCGTCGAGATCGCCAAGGCGATGATGGAGAACGTGCGCCGCCGGCTGCCGCTCAGTGCCAGCCCGGCCTGGGGACCGTGGGGCGTCCAGCTCGCCGGTAACTGGTCCGAGGGCGGCGTCCTTGCGGCCTACGAGCGGCTGCGCCGCAAGTACGCGTCCGTTCTGGGCGACCGGCTGCCGCTGGTCATGTATGCGCGCCGCGGCGCGGGTGCTGCGTTCGTCGTTCGCGTCTCCGAGAAAAGCCGGACCGAGGCCGACACCCTCTGTGCGAAGCTCCGGTCCGCGGGCGGCGCCTGCGTCGTGTTCCGCAATCCACGCGACTAAGGTCACGTCCGATGTGCTAGGACTCCCGGCACAACATAAGGAATACCTTCGTGCTCAAGCTCGGATACAAGGCTTCGGCTGAACAGTTCGCGCCCTCGAAGCTGCTCGATTTCGCGGTCATGGCGGAGCAGGTCGGCCTCGACTCGGCGTTCGTCAGCGATCATTTCCAGCCGTGGAAGCATGTCGATGGCCACGCGCCGTCGTCGCTGGTCTGGCTCGGCGCCGTCGCCGCGCGGACATCGAAGCTGGTGCTGGGCACCAGCGTGCTGACGCCGACCTTCCGCTATCATCCGTCGATCGTGGCGCAGGCCTTCGGCACCTTGGGTGCAATGGCGCCGGGCCGCGTCATCCTGGGCATCGGCACCGGCGAGGGGCTGAACGAGGTGCCGTCGACCGGCGCGCCGTGGCCCGAGTTCAAGGAGCGCTTCGCCCGCATGCGCGAGGCGGTCACCCTGATCCGCAAGCTGTGGCGCGAGGAGCGCGTCACCTTCGAGGGCGAGTATTACAAGACCGAGAAGGCCACGATCTACGACCGCCCCGACGAGGAGATCCCGATCTATGTCGCCGCCGCAGGCGCGGTGGTGGCGCGCTATGCCGGTCGCACCGGCGACGGCTTCATCTGCACCAGCGGCAAGAAATGGGACCTCTACACCCAGACGCTGATGCCGAGCGTCGCCGAGGGCATCGGCAAGGCCGCCGAACCCAAGAAGCATCCCTACGACAACATGATCGAGATCAAGGTCTCGTTCGATTCGGACAAGCAGCGCGCGCTCGAGGACACCCGCCACTGGGCGGCGCTGGCGCTCACGCCCGAGGAGAAGATGTCGGTCGAGGATCCCGTCGAGATGCAGCGCCTGGCCGACGCTCTGCCGGTCGAGCGTGCGGCCAGCCGCTGGATCGTCTCGACCGATCCCGACGAGGTGGTCGAGAAGGTCGGCGGCTATGTCGGGCTGGGTTTCAAGCATCTCGTGTTCCATGCGCCGGGCCCCGACCAGCCACGCTTCCTCAAGCTGTTCGCCGAGCAGGTGGCGCCAAAGATGCGCAAGAAGTTCGCCTGATGCAGCGGGTCGAGGTGCTGGCCGTGCCTGGCCTTCCGATGGTGAAGGCGGGCGACGACCTCGCTTCATTGATCGGCGAGCGACTGACCGGCGAGTTGGCGCTGCGCAAGGGCGACGTGCTGGTGCTGGCGCAGAAGATCGTCTCCAAGGCCGAGGGCCGCATGGTCGAGCTCTCGACCGTGAAGCCCTCGCAGCGGGCGATCGCGCTGGCAGCCGAGGTCCAGAAGGACCCCAAGCTGGTCGAGCTGATCCTGTCTGAGTCGGTGCGCGTGGTTCGCTCGCGGCCCAACGTGCTGATCGTCGAGCATCGGCTGGGCTTCGTGATGGCCAATGCCGGCATCGACCAGTCCAATGTGGCGCCGCAGGACGGCGTCGAGCGGGCATTGCTGCTGCCCAAGGACCCCGACGCGTCAGCGGAGGCGCTGCGGGCGAAGCTTGGCGCAACCGCGCTGCTGATCATCGACAGCTTCGGCCGCCCCTGGCGGCGCGGCACGACGGGCGTGGCGATCGGCAGCGCCGGGCTGCCGGCGATGCTCGACCTGCGCGGCAATCCGGACCTGTTCGGCCGCACGCTCCAGGTCACCATTTCGGCTTTTGCCGACGAGATCGCGGCCGCGGCCTCGCTGGTGATGGGCCAGGCCGACGAGGCGCAGCCGGTCGTGCTGGTCAGGGGCTTGAGCTGGAAGCTGCCGGCGACCAACGCCGCCGAGCTGGTACGCCCGGCGACCGAGGATCTGTTCAGGTAGTCTACGGCTCGCGGGTCGGAGAGACTAAGCCACCTTCTCGGCGAGCTTGGCCCAGCGGTCGAGCTCGGGCAGGACGGCGTCGGATTTTTCCGACTCGAGGCTGATGATCACGCGTTCCACGCCCTCGTCGCGGTCGCGCTTCAGCATGTCCTCGTCTTCCTTCGCCCCCCAGATCGTGACCGGCACGTCGCGGTTGGCAGCGGCCGCCATCTTGCGGAACTCCGGCAGGAACTCGCGCACGTTGGCGTAGTGCGGCCGCGCGCGGTGCGGCATCCAGCCGTCGCCGTAGCGGATCGCGCGCCGCGCGGCGTAGGGAAAGGCGCCGCCGACCCAGATCGGCGGGTGCGGCTTCTGCACCGGCTTAGGCCAGGTCATCATCGGGTCGAAGTCAACCAGCTCGCCGTGATACTCGGGCTTGGACTTGGCCCAGATCACCTTCATCGCCTCGACGCGCTCGCGCGCCAGCTTGTGGCGCGTCTCGAACACGGTGCCGTGGTTGCGCATCTCGTCCTTGTTCCAGCCGTTGCCGATGCCGAACAGGAAGCGGCCGTTCGAGAGCTGGTCGATCGAGGCGACGTTCTTGGCGGTCTGGATCGGATCGCGCTGCGTGATCAGGCAGACTCCGGTGCCGACCTTGATCGTCTTGGTCACCGCCGCCGCCGCCATCAGCGCCACGAACGGATCCATCGCGTCGTAGTACTTCTTCGGCAGCTCACCGCCGCTCGGAAAAGACGATTCGCGCGACAAGGGGATGTGGCTGTGCTCGGGCGACCACACCGAGTCGAAGCCGCGCGCCTCGGCCGCGGGGCCTAGCTCCTGCGGCGTCATCGAGTAGTCGGTGAAGAACATCGCCACGCCGATCTTCATGCGTTCCTCCTTCAGACGTAGACCTCATCCTGAGGAGCGCCGCAGGCGCGTCTCGAAGGATGGGCAACAGACTCGGTGCTCGTTCCCACCCTTCGAGACGCGCGCTGCGCGCGCTCCTCAGGGTGAGGGAGGAGACTTGTTACGCCGCCTTCGCGGGCTTGGGCCAGCGGGCGCCGATCTGCGGCAGCACCCGCTCGATGAGAAGCCGCGTCTGCGCCAGCACCTGCTCGCCCGGACCGATCGGACGCAGGATGAACTTCTGCACGCCACCCGCCACGTATTCGCCGACGCGCGCGAGGATAGTGTCCGCATCGCCCACCGCGAACTGCCGCGTGGGATCGCGGCCGGTGCGCTTGGCGTAGGCCTCCATCGCCCGGCCGACCACGGGGTCGCTTGCCGAGCCGAAGTAGTAGGGGAAGCTCGCGCCGTAATGATCCTCGTCGATCGAGCGGCCGGCCTCCGGCAGGGCCTTCTTGATGGCGGCGACCACGCGGATCGCGTCCTCCATCGTCTCGCCGCCGCCCTGCCAGCCGGTGCCATATTTGGCGGTGCGCCGGATCGCGGCGTCGGACGAGCCGCCGATCCACATCGGCAGGTCAGGCTGCACCGGCTTGGGGGAAATCGAGGCGCCGTTCAGGCGGTAGTGCCTGCCCTGGAAGTCGACGCTCTCCTCGCGCCACAGCCGGGCGATGATTTCGAGGCTCTCGTCGGTCCGCCGGCCGCGCGTCTTGGTGTCGATGTCGAGCGCGGTCCATTCCGGCCCCAACGGGCTGCCGATGCCGAAGGCCGGCAGCAGCCGACCCTCCGACAGGACGTCGATGGTGGCGCACTGCTTGGCCAGCAGCACCGGATCGCGCAGCGCCAGCGACACGACGTTCATGCCGAAGCGCAGCCGCCGCGTGCGGCCGGCCAGCGCCGCCATCACCGTCATGCATTCGAGGATGGGCGTGCGACTCACCAGCCGGTCGGTCTGCCAGATCGAATCGACGCCGCCTTGCTCGCACATGTCCACCCAGCGCCAGTAGTCGCCGGCGCCGGCGAACGGGTAGTCCATCAGGCCGAGGCCGATGGCGACGGTCATGCCGCGGCCTTGACGTGCGCCTTTGCCAACGGCGCGATCTTGTCGAGATAGCGCAGGATGTCGTCGCGGCTGTCGTCGTTGATGCCGAACAGCGCCCCGTCGATGCCGGCCTTGGCGTACTCGTCGAGCGCTTCCGGCCTGGTCGGCGCGCCGAACACCGTCACCGACAGCGTCTTGGGATCGCGGCCCTTCTTCTCGGCGGCCTTGTGCAGGCGCTCGATCGATTGCCGGGCATCGAAGCCCTGGCGGGTGCGCGGCAGCCAGCCGTCGCAGTAATCGACGATGCGGCGCAGCGTATGGTCGCTCTCGCCGCCCAGGATGATCGGCGGATGCGGCCGCTGCGCCGGCTTGGGCCACGACCAGACCGGGTCGAACTTGGCGAACGTGCCGTGGTAGCCGGCCTCGTCCTTGGTCCACAGCGCCTTCATGGCCTTCACGTAGTCGCCCATCTGGTTGAAGCGGTCCTTGAACTGGACGCCGTGATTGTTCATCTCGTCCTCGTTCCAGCCGGCGCCGATGCCGAAGATGAAGCGGCCGCCCGAGAGCTGGTCGAGGCTGGCGATCGCCTTGGCAGTCGCGATCGGCTCGTGCTGCGGCACCAGCAGGATGCCGGTGCCGACCTTCAGTCTTTTGGTGGCTGCGGCGGCGAAGGACAGTGCGACGAACGGGTCGTGGGTATGCGAATAGCGCTTGGGCAGCTCGCCGCCGCCGGGGAAGGGTGACTTGCGGCTGAGCGGAATGTGGGTGTGCTCAGGGACAAACAGCGAATCGAAGCCGCGGTCCTCCAGCGCCTTGGCCAGTTCGGCGATGTTGATGCCGTAGTCGGTCGGAAAATAGAAAGCACCCACCTTCATCGCCAATCCTCCTGGTTGTTCTTTTCCGCGATCATTTCTTCGGCGCCTCGACGTGGCCGCCGAAGCCGAGCCGCATCGCCGACAGCACCTTCTCGGCGAAGGTATGCTGCTGGCGCGAGCGGAAACGCACGAACAGCGAGGCGGCCAGCACGTCGGCCGGCACGGCCTCCTCGATCGCCGCCTCGATCGTCCAGCGGCCTTCGCCCGAATCCTCGACGTTGCCCGAGAAGGCCTCGAGCTTGCCGTCCTTGGCGAGCGCGCTCGCCGTGAGATCGAGCAGCCACGAGGTCACCACGCTGCCGCGGCGCCACACCTCGGCGATGTCGGCGAGGTTGAGGTCGAAGCGCTCGTCGGCCGGCAGCTTGTCCGAGGCGCGGTGCTTCATGATGTCGAAGCCCTCGGCAAAGGCCTGCATCATGCCGTACTCGATGCCGTTATGGATCATCTTGACGAAATGGCCGGCGCCGGCGGGTCCGGCGTGGATGTAGCCGCGCTCGGCCCGCGGATCGTGCGTGTCGCGCCCGTCGGTGCGCTCGATCGTGCCCAGCCCCGGCGCCAGGGCCGAGAAGATCGGATCGAGCCGATCCACGGTTTCCTTATCGCCGCCGATCATCAGGCAGTAGCCGCGCTGCAGGCCCCACACGCCGCCCGAGGTGCCGATGTCGAGATAGTGGATGCCCTTGGGCTTGAGCTCGCGGGCGCGGCGGACGTCGTCCTTGAACATGGTGTTGCCGCCGTCGATGATCGTGTCGCCCGCCTTCATCAGGCCGGCGAGCTCGGCGATCGTGTCCTCGGTGATCTTGCCGGCCGGCAGCATCACCCAGACGGTGCGCTCGCTTTCGCCCAGCGCTTTGACCAGGTCGCCGAGCGATGTCGCGGCGACGGCGCCTTCGGCCGACAGCGCCTGGCCGGGCGCGGGGTTGGCGTCGTAGACGACGCAGGAATGGCCCGCGCGCATCAGGCGCCGCACGATGTTTCCGCCCATCCGGCCGAGGCCGATGACTCCGATCTTCATGCGCCTATGCTACACACAATCAAACGGAGGACGATAGCCATGAAGCTCGGACGACTGGGGGTCTGGTACTCGACAGACAAGCTGAATGCGGCGCAGGTGGCGGACCTGATGCGCGTCATCGAGAAGAACGGCTATTCGGCCTACTGGTATCCCGAGAGCCGCGGCTACGAATCGCTGTCGCTGGCGGGTTACCTGCTGTCGCACAGCCGGAAGCTGGTGGTCGGCAGCTCGATCGCCAACATCTACGCCCGCGATCCCTACACCGCGCGCCGCGGCATGGTGTCGTTGAACGCCTTCTACGGCGACCGCTTCATCCTGGGCCTGGGCGTCAGCCACCGGCCGATGGTCGAGGGTGTGCGCGGCCATCGCTATGACAAGCCGCTCGCCACCATGCGCGCCTATCTCGACGGGATGAGCAAGGACTTCCCGGAAGCCAAGGACGCGCCGGTTGCGCTCGCCGCACTCGGCCCCAAGATGCTGGAACTCAGCGCCCAGCGCACGCTGGGCGCGCTGCCCTACAACGTCACGCCCAAGCACACCGCGCTCGCCGCCAAGATCCTCGGGCCTGCCAAGATGCTGGCGGTCGAGCAGAAGGTGACGATCGAGACCGATCCGGCCAAGGCGCGCGCGCTCGGCCGCAAGGAGCTGTCGCGCTACATGGTGCTCGACAACTACCGCAACAACTGGCTGCGCGAGGGCTTCAGCGAGGCCGATCTCGCCAACGGCGGCAGCGACCGCTTCATCGACGCGATGTGCCTGTGGGGCGACGCCGATACGGTGCGCAAGGGCCTGCGCGCGCATTTCGACGCCGGCGCCACCCATGTCTGCCTGCAGCCGGTGCACGAGGACGGCAATACAGCCGCGCGCGACAAGATCATCGAGACTTTGGCCGACGTGTGAGGTTAAAGCCCTCTCCGCCCGCGTCATACGCGGGGGGAGAGGGAGGGGACCCGCGCGGAGCGCGGGGAGGGAGAGGTGGGTGTTTGCCCCGGCACCGCCCGTGACTTCGCCGACACCACCTCACCTCCCCATTGCTTCGCAATGGGTCCCTTCCTCTCCCCCGCTGCGCGGCGGAGAGGACCTCTGAGAAGACGAAGATGAGACGGAGGAAACAACAAATGGATTTCGGCATCGCCTTGCCGACGGCGGCGGACAACTGGAAGGTCGTGCAGCGCGCCGAAGCGCTGGGCTTCAGCCATGCCTGGTTCTACGACACCCAGATGCTGAGCGCCGACTGCTTCGTGGCGATGGGCGCGGCGGCGGTGCATACCAGGAAGATCCGGCTCGGCACCGGCGTGCTGGTGCCGTCCAACCGCATCGCGCCGGTGACGGCCAATGCGCTGGCGACCCTGAACCAGCTCGCGCCCGGGCGCATCGATTTCGGTGTCGGCACCGGCTTCACCGCGCGGCGCGCCATGGGCTTCGCCGCGATCAAGGTCAAGGACATGGAGACCTACGTGCACCAGGTCTATGGCCTGCTGCGCCGCGAGACGGTCGACTTCGAGATGGAGGGGCAGCGGAAGAAGATCCGCTTCCTTAATCCCGAGCTGCCGTTGTTCAACACCCAGGATCCGATCGCGCTGCACTTCTCGGCCTTCGGGCCGCGCACGCGGGCGCTGACGGCCAAGTTCAAGGCCGGCTGGATCGACTTCGTCGGCAAGGTCGAGAACGGCGTCAAGGAAGTGCAGGCGATGCAGGCCGCCTGGCGCGAGGCCGGCCATGCCGCGTCCGACCTCTACACCACGGCGTTCGCGCTGGGCTGCGTGCTGCAGGACGGCGAGCCGGCCGATTCAGAGCGCGCCATGGCGCAGGCGGGACCACGCGCCGCGGTGATGCTGCATCGCGCCGCCGACGAGGCGCTGGCCGGCCTGAAGCCCGGCGTCGCCATGCTGTCGACGCCCGAGATCGACGGCTACGTCGCGTTCGCACGCGGCTTCAAGCCCGAAGATGCGCGCTACCTGGAAAACCATCGCGGACACCTGATGTTCGTGAAGCCCGAGGAGAAAAAGTTCGTCACCGCCAAGATGATCGCCGAGACCTCGTTCACCGCGAGCGAGGCCGAGATCAAGACGCGTATCGAGGCGCTGCGGGCCGCGGGCTACAGCCAGTTCACCATCCAGCTCGTGCCCGGCCACGAGAAGGCGATCGAGGACTGGGGCCGCATTCGTCGGGCGTTCGCGTGAAGCTCGGCATCTCCTTCAGCTTCCAGGCCCATCGCGGGCTGGGCGAGCCCTATGACAAGGCCTATCGCGAGGCGCTCGAGCTGGCGGCCGAGGCGAGCCGGCTCGGCTACCATTCGGTGTGGGCGAGCGAGCATCACGGCGAGGCCGACGGCTATTGCCCGTCGCCGGTCGTCGCCTGCGCGGCGCTCGCCGTCGCGGCGCCCAACTGCCGGATCGGCCAGGCGGTCGCGCTGGCGCCCTTGCACGGCCATCCGATGCGCATGGCCGAGGACCTGTCGGTGGTCGACAACCTCTCGGGCGGCCGCGTCGAGATCGGGCTGGGGCAGGGCTACCGCCCGGCCGAGTTCGACCAGTTCGGCTGGACTTACGCCACCCGCACACGCGCCTTCGAGGAATCGCTCGATGTCCTCGAGCAGGCCTGGACCGGCGCGCGGTTCGACTACGCGGGCCAGATCTATAGCGTGAAGGGCGGCCGGCTCAGCCCGCCGCCGGTGACGCCGGGCCGGCCGCCGCTGTGGATCGGCGCCGCCCATCCCAAGGCGCGCGCCCGCGCGGTGCGCCGCCGCGCCGGCTTCCTGGTGGCGCCCTTGGCGGAGTGGGGACTGGTCGAATACCAGTTCAAGTCGTTCGACGAGGAGGCCGCGCGGCAGGGCGCCGGCCGGCTGCCGCGCGCCGTGATGCGCGAGATCCTGGTCGGCGATTCGGCGGCCGACGCGATCAGGCGGCACCAGCCGTTCATCGACGAGGTCTATCGCGTGCAGTACAAGCCCGAGCGGATCGGCCTCAGCTACGTCGACAAGGCCACGAAGGAGCGCAAGCCGCTCACCTCGGACAATCCCTACTTCATGTCCGAGGAATTCATGCAGGAGCGCTGGCTGCTCGGCACGCCGGCGGAGATCGCGGCCAAGATCGCGCGCTGGCAGCCGCGGCTCGGCGTCGACCACCTGATCTTCACGCCGCGCCCACCCGGCATGCCGCTGCGCCAGGCGGTCGAGGAGATCGAGGCGATTGCCAAGGGTGTGATGCCGGCGGTCAAGGCAACACCGTCATCCTGAGCGCAGCGAAGGATCTAGCGTTTCGACAGGGTCTGTGATCGGACTGCCAGGTCCTTCGCTTCGCTCAGGACGACAAGGCGTCATGTCACCTTCGGCATGACCTCTTCGGCGAAGAGCTGCATTTGATCCAAGAGTTCCTGGACGGAATTGGCGGCGAAGTAGAGGCCGAGCAGGTGAGTGACGCCGGCCTCGCGGAAGGCAATGGCCTTGTCGATCACCTCGGCGGGCGTGCCGATCAGGTTGATCTCCTCGTGCGTCGCCGCGCCCTGGCCCTTGAGCGTCGACTTCTGCAGCGACACCAGGTGTTTGTTCATCTGGCTCTTGCGGAAACTCTCGATCGCCGCCGCGTGCGTGCGGCCGAGATGGACGACGAATTGCGGGCAGACCTCGATCTCGCGCCAGTCGCGGCCGGCCTTGTCGGCCTGCTCGCGCAGGGATTTCACGCCCGACCGGATGCGGTCGACATGCATGCCCGCGGGCAGCCAGCCGTCGGCCCATTTGACCGCGCGCTCGATGTTGTTGGCGTGGTTGCCGCTGACGTAGATCGGCAGCTTCTTCTGCAACGGCTTGGGGAACAGCTCGACGTCCTTGAACTTGTAGTACCTGCCGTCGAACGAGGCGACGCGATCGGTGAACAAGAGACGCAGCGCCTGCAGGCCCTCATCGACGATGTCGCCGCGGTCGAGCGTCGCCTCGGGCTGCAGTGCCTTGAACTCCTCGCGGTAGGCGCCGATGCCGAGGCCGAGCTCCAATCGCCCCTTGCCGAAATGATCGAGCGTGGCGACCTGCTTGGCGAACACCACGATGTCGTGGCGCATCGGCAGCACGATCACGCCGGTGCCGACCTTCAGCGTCTTGGTCTCGGAGAGAACGAACGCATAGGTGACCAGCGGCTCCCAGAAGCGCGGTGGCACCGGGAACTCGGCGCGCACGTAGTTCTGGGTCGTCATGTGGTCGTTGCCCCACACCGAGTCGTAGCCGAACCTCTCGGCCGCCTGGGCGATCCGGATCACGCTCTCCGGATCGGAGAACGGGATCGGATAGGTGAGGCCCTCCATCCCGGTGGGCAGGCCGGCGCTGACTCGCATTGTTGTCTCCCCCAACCGTCGTCCTGAGGCGAAGCCGAAGGACCTAAGGGTTCAAGAGCGCGGTGTTGCGCCGCTAGGTCCTTCGCTGCGCTCAGGACGACTAGATCATTCCGCCGCCATCGCGCGCAGCTTGGCGGTCTCGGCGTCGTCGACGGCGCCGGTGTCGTTGACGGCGACGCCGTAGTCGCGGCGCGCCGCCTCGGCCGAGATGAAGCCCTGGCGCACGTCGTCGGCGACCGCGGCGACCGCCCGCCGGCGTGGATTGCCGAGCCCGCCGCCGCCCGGCATGGCGATGATCAGGCGATCGTCCTTCGGCACGGTCTGCTGGCCCATGCCGCGCAGCTTCTTGCCCGAGTCGAGTGTCACCCGGCCGGCCATGCCGTCCTGACCGCCCTCGCGGCCGCGCGGCGGATGGTCGATGCGGTCGTAGTAGGCCGAGATGGCGAACGGCGCGTCGTCGAGCGTGCCGACCTCCATGACCTGGCCGAGGCCGCCGCGGAACTCGCCGGCACCGCCCGAATCCTGGCGGTACTCCTTCTTCCAGATGATGACCGGCGAGATCGTCTCGTTGACCTCGACCGGCACGTTGCGCACGCCGCTCGGGAAGGCGGTGGCCGACAGCCCGTCCTTGCCCGGCCGCGCGCCGGTGCCGCCGGCATGGAAGCTCATGATGGTGAACACCTTGGCGTTGATCGTCTCGGCCGGATCGCCGTCGGCGCGGCCGGGCCCGCCCAGCGCCGACAGGTTCCACAGGCACGAGGTGCCCTCGGCCGGCACGCCGCCCTCGAGCGCCTGGTGCAGGCAACCGAACATCACGTCGGGCAGCATCTGGCCGGTGACGTGGCGGCCGGCGACCGGCGCGGGATGCTTGGCGTTCAGGATGCAGCCCTCCGGCGCGGTGACCCGGATCACCTCCAGCGAGCCCTCGTTGTTCGGCACCTTGGGCGCCACGATGCATTTCACGCCGAAGCTGGCATAGGCCTCGGTGTAGCAGATCGGCACGTTGATGCCGTAGGCCGACACACCCGAGGTGCCATCGAAATCGACGTCGATGCCGGTCTCGCCGATCGTCATGGTGGCGCAGAGGTCGATCGGCTTGTCGTAGCCGTCGACCGTCATGGTGAACGTGTAGGTGCCCGGCTTAATCTTGCGGATCGCCTCGAGCGAGGCCTGCTTGGACTTCTCGAGGATGTGCTTGCCGAGGCGATCGAGGTCGTCGATGGCGAACTCGTCCATCATCTCGATCAGGCGCCGGCAGCCGATCTCGTTGCAGGTCGCGAGCGAGTAGAGATCGCCCACCACCTGGACCGGCTCGCGCACGTTGGCCGCGACGATGTCGGTCAGCGTCCGGTCGACCGTCCCGGCCCGCGCGAAGTGCATCAGCGGGATGTAGAGGCCTTCCTCGTAGACCTGGCGCGCGTCGACGCCCATGCCGCGGCCGCCGATGTCGACCACGTGGCAGGTCGAGGCGAACAGCGCGACCATCTTGCCGCGCCGGAAGGTCGGCGTGACGAAGGTGAAATCGTGCAGATGGCCGGTGCCCTTCCACGGATCGTTGGTCAGGAAGATGTCGCCTTCCTTCATGGTGTGGGCCGGGAAGCGGTCGAGGAAGTGGTAGACCGCGCGGGCCATCGAGTTGATGTGGCCCGGCGTGCCGGTCACTGCTTGCGCCAGCATCGCGCCGTCGAGGTCGAACACGCCGGCGGAAAGATCACCGGCTTCGCGCGTCGAAGTCGAGAAGCCGGTGCGCATCAGCGCCAGCGCCTGCTCCTCGACGACCGCGATCAGGCGGTCCCACATCAATTGCAGGCGAATCGGCGACAATGGATCGTTGATGCTCATGGTCCCACCTTTTCCAACAGGATGGCGCCGATCGGGCTCAGCCGCGCGGCGAAGCTCTTCGGCACGATGGTCGTGGTCTCGTCCTCGGCGATGATCGCCGGGCCGGGAATATGGCTGCCGATCTGAAGGTCGGCGCGATGATAGACCGCCACCTCCTTCATGTCCTGATCGGCCGGGTCGTAGACAGCGCGCTGGCCGCGCGCCTTGGCCGGGATGTCGGCCGGCTGCGGCGGCGCCTTGGGCATCGCCGGCTGCTCGGCGGCGAGCCGCAGGGTCCAGTTCATGATCTCGACCGAGAGGCCCGGGATGGTCCGGCCGAAGGTCGCGGCATAGCCCTCCTCGTAGAGCCGGGTCAGCGTCTCGCGCGCGGCGGCGTTGAACTGGCCGGGCGGCAAGTCGACCGTGATCTCGTGGCCCTGGCCGCGGTAGCGCATGTCGGCGGTGCGGGTCTCGACCAGCCGCGCGTCGGGCGCGCCGGCCTTGACCACCGCCTCGGCCTCGGCGCGCATCTCGGCGAACAGCCGGTTGACGAAGGCCGGATCGAACTTGCCCTCCTCGAGCTGCACATAGCGGCTGCGCACCACCTCGTAGGCGACCGGCGCCATCAGGAAGCCGACCGCTGAGCCCACCCCCGCGCCCGACGGCACCATGATGCGGTTGATGCCGAGCTTCTCGGCGAGCCGCGCGGCGTGGATCGGTGCGGCGCCGCCGAAGGCGATCATGGTGCGGTCCTGCAGCTCCTTGCCGCGCTCGACGGCGTGGACGCGCGCGGCGTTGGCCATGTTCTCCTCGACGATCTCGCTGACGCCGAATGCCGCGTCGAGCCGCTTGAGGCTGAGTGCCGCGCCGACCGCCTTGTCGACCGCGGCACCCGCCTGTTCGGGCGAGAGCTTGATGGTGCCGCCGGCGAAGTAGGCCGGATCGAGCCGGCCCAGCACGACGTCGGCATCGGTCACGGTGGGCTCGGTGCCGCCGCGGCCGTAGCTCGCGGGACCGGGCTCGGCGCCGGCGCTCTCGGGGCCGACATTGATGCGCGACAGTGCGTCGACATGGGCGATCGAGCCGCCGCCCGCACCGATCTCGACCATCTCGATCACCGGGATGCGCAGCGGCAGGCCGCTGCCCTTGAGGAAGCGGTACTGGCGGGCGACCTCGAAGGTGCGCGAATGCTGCGGCTCGCCGTTGTCGATCAGGCAGATCTTGGCGGTCGTGCCGCCCATGTCGAAGCTCAGCACCTTGTCGAGGCCGCATTGCCGAGCCAGGGCAGCGGCCAGGATCGCGCCGCCGGCCGGGCCCGATTCGACCAGGCGGATCGGGAACTTGCGCGCGGTCTCGAGTGCCGCGAGCCCGCCGCCCGAGGTGATCATGAACAGCGGGCAGGCGACGCCGAGTTGGCGCAGGCCGGCGTCGAGCCGGCCAAGATAGCGGTCCATCACCGGCTGGACATAGGCGTTGGCGACCGCGGTCGACCAGCGCTCGTACTCGCGGATCTCGGGCGAGACCTCGCTCGACAGCGAGATCGACACGCCGGGCAGCATCTCGGCCAGGATGTCGCGGGTGCGCCGCTCGTGCGCACCGTCGAGATAGGCGTGCATGTAGCCGATCGCGATCGCCTCGATGCCGGCCGCCTTGAGCTTGGGCACCAGCGCCTTCACCGCGGCCTCGTCGAGCTTGATCAGGACGTTGCCGCGGCCGTCGATCCGCTCGGGGATGCCGAAGCGCAGGTCGCGCGGCACCAGCGGCGAGGGCTTGACCATGAAGATGTCGTACTGCTCGAAGCGGTGCTCGAAGGCGATCTCGATCGAATCGCGGAAGCCCTCGGTGACGATCAGCGCCGTCTTGGCGCCTTTGCGCTCGATGATGGCGTTGGTTGCGAGCGTCGTGCCGTGGATGACGATGCCGAGATCGTCCGGCTTGGCGCCCGACTGCTTCAGGATGCCGGCCATGCCGGTCAGCACGCCCTCTTCGGGCGCGCGCGACGTGGTCAGCACCTTCACGCTCGAGCGCTTGCCGTTCCACTCCAGGAACAGGTCGGTGAAGGTGCCGCCGATATCGACTGCCAAACGTGCTTTTTCCATGATGTCCTACGCTGCCGTCTGCTGGATGTTTCCGCCGAGATAGGCCTGGCGGATGCGCGGATCGCTGCGCACCTCGGCCGCCGGACCTTCCATGAAGAGTCTGCCCTGTTCCATGACCAGCGCGCGATCCGAGATCAACAGCGCGCCGCGCACGTTTTGCTCGACCACCAGGACCGTGACGCCGCTCGCCGCGATCTGCTGCACGTTGGTGAAGACGTCGCCCTGCATGCGCGGCGACAGGCCGAGCGAGGGTTCGTCGAGCAGCAAGAGGCTCGGCTCGAGCAGCAGCACCATCGCCATCTCGAGAATCTGTTGCTCGCCGCCCGACAGGTTGCCGGCCTCGGTGCGCCATTTCGGCTGCAGCATCGGGAACAGGCCCATCACCCGGCCGATCGCCGCCTCGTGCCGGCCGCCGGCCAGCGTGTAGCAGCCCATCTTGAGGTTCTCTTCGACGCTCATGGCGGGGAAGTTGCAGCGGCCTTGCGGCACGAAGCCGACGCCGCGCTTGAGCCGCTCCCACGGCGGCAGGCGCTCGATCGCCTCGCCCTTGAAGACGATCTGGCCATCGAACAAGCGGTTGGTGCCGTAGATCGCGCGCAGCAGTGTCGACTTTCCGGCGCCATTGCCGCCGATCAGGGTGGTGATGCTGCCCGGGCGCAAATGGGCGGAGAACTCCCGCACGATCGGGTTGTCGCCATACCCCGCGGTGACGGAGACGAGCTCGAGCGCGGCCCGGGTCATGTGCCGGGAGCGCGGCTCTCCAGAGCCGCCCTTTTTTCGGTTTGACGCGTTGCATGAGCGGCTCTGGAGAGCCGCGCTCCCGGCGATCGGGTCATGCCGCGCCCCGCATCTCGGCCCGGGCCATCTCCGGCGTCATGCCGAGATAGGCTTCGAGTACGCGCGAATCGGTGTGGATCTCGGCGGCGGTGCCCTCGGTCAGCTTGCGGCCCTGCTCCAGCACGATGACCTTGTGGCAGAGGTTAGTGATGAACTCGACATTGTGCTCGACGATCAGGAAGGTCTCGCCGGCCTGGTTGAGCTGCCGCAGCGCCGCCTCGATCTCGCGGATGCGGCTCGGATTGACGCCGGCCACCGGCTCGTCGAGCACGACGATCTTGGGGCGAGGCATCAGCGCCGAAGCGAGCGCCACCAGCTTCTTCTGGCCGTAGGAGAGGATGCCGGTCTCGATCTCGTAGTATTTGCTGAGGCCGATCAGCTCGACCAGTTCGCGCGCGCGGATTTCGGAGGCCTCGACCGCCTGGCGATAGCGCCGGGTGCGGAAGAACTCGTCGACGAAGGTCGCTTCATCGAACTGCTGCGCGGCGATGGCGAGGTTGTCGCGCAGGCTGAGGCGCTCGTAGATGCGCACGGTCTGGAAGGTGCGCATCAGGCCGGCGCGCGCGATCAGATGGGAGGCGCGGCCGGTGATGTCCGTGCCGGCCAGCACGACCTGCCCATCGTCGAGCTTCTGGAAGCCGGAAAGACAGTCGATCGCCGTGCTCTTGCCGGAGCCGTTGGGGCCGATCAGGCCGGTGATGCTGCCGGCAGCCACATCGAACGACACGCCGTCCAGGGCATGCACGCCGGCATAGGCCTTGCGCAGGTCGGTGACGCGCAGGATCGCCGTCATTGCAAGGCCTGGCGCATGCGCGCGACCCGGCGCTCGCGCAGCCAGCCGGCGACGCCCGAGGGCATGACGAACATCGCCAACACCAGGATCACGCCGTAGATGATCATGCGGAAGTCTTCGGAGAAGCGCAGCGCCTCGGGCAGCGCCGACAAGGCGATGCCGGCCGCGATAACGCCCCAGAAGCTGCCGGCGCCGCCGATGATCACGATGATCAGGAAGGTCTGCATGTAATAGAAGTCGAGGAAGCCGGGATCGATCACGCGCAGATGGAAGGCGAAGACGCCGCCCGCCGCGCCGGTGATGGCGGCGCTCAGCGCAAACGAGGCGAGCTTGTAGGGCATCGGCGCGATGCCCTGGGCGCGGACCAGCGGCTCGTTCTGCTTGATCGCGATCAGGGTGCGGCCGATGCGCGAGCTGCACAGCGCGTAGAGAAAGGCGATCATCGCCACCGAGAACGCCCAGGCGACCCAGTAGAAGCTCGCGGTGGTCTCGAAGGCGAAGCCGAAAGCCTGCGGCCGCGGCAGGTTGGGGATGCCGAGCGGCCCGCGCGTCAGGGTGACCCAGTCGCGCGCGATCAGCGCCACCAGGAGCGCGAAGGTCAGCGTCGAGATCACGAAGGCATGGCGGTTGGTGCGCAGGATCGGATAGCCGATCGCCAGCGCCAGCGCGCCGTTCAGCAGCGCGGCATAGAGCACGCCCAGCCAGAAATTGCCGCCGAAGGTCATCACCGTGAGTGTCGTGGTGTAGCCGCCGATGCCCCAGAAGCCGAGCTGGGCGAACGACAGCAGGCCGGTGAAGCCGTAGACCAGGTTGAGCGCCGCCGCGGCGACGGTGAAGATCAGGGCCGAGATGCCGACGCCGACGATGTAGTTCGACGACGTGAGCAATGGCAGCGCGGCGAAGGCCAGCGCGGCCAGGAGGGCGATCGCAAGCTTCATGCGGCTAGGTCATCCCACCCGCATGCCGCCGCGCTTGAACAGCCCGTCGGGGCGCAGGAACAGAACCGCGATCATGATCACGAAGACGGCGACCTCCTGCCAGGCGATTTCGAAGAAGCCGCCGATCCAGCTTTCGACCAGGCCGAGGCCGACGGCGGCGACGATGGCGCCCGGAATGTTGCCCAGCCCCCCGATGATGACCAGCGCGAAAGCCTTGAAGATCATGAACTGACCCATGTAGGGCGTGACCAGCTGGATCGGCGAGATCGCGGCCCCGGCCAATCCGCACAGGCCGGCGGCGAGGACCACCGCGTTGCGCGCCACGACGCGCGGGCGGATGCCGACCATCAGCGCGGCCTCGCGGTTCTGCGCAATCGCCCGCATGGCGCGCCCGAACTGGGTGTAGCGCAGCACCAGATAGAGTCCGGCGAAGGCGGCCAGCGCCGCGGCGGCGCCGATCACCCGCGTCCAGGTGATGCGGATCGAGCCGATCTCGACGCCGTCGAAGCCGTACTGCGAATCGACCATGCGCGGCGTCGCCGTGAAGACGTACTGCATGACGTGGATGATGATGATCGACAGGCCCAAGGTGATCAGGATGCTGCGCTCGAACTCGTCGGGCCTGAGCCGGGCCAGCAGGAGCTCGTAGATCACCAAGCCCGCCACCATGGTGGCGAGGACCGCCGCCGCCATGGCCGGCCAGTAGAGCAGGCCCATCACCGGCAGCGCGAAGCACATCGCGAAGGCGCCCAGCATCAGGAGCTCGCCGTGCGCGAAGTTGATGATCTCCATGACGCCGAAGATCAGCGACAGCCCAACCGCGATCAGCGCATAGAGCAGGCCGAGCGCGATGCCGTTCAGCGTGAGCTGAAGCAGGTAGGTCGCATCGATGGTCATGGCGTTGACAGATAAACAAGCTTCTGGCCATCGTTCAAGTCATCGAAACGGTGTGCCGATAATAGAAACAGACAGGAGGGTGCGATGGGGATCAGGTCTTGGATGGCGGCGGCGGCGCTGGCCACGCTGCTCGCGGCGCCGGCGATGGCGCAGCAAGGACCAATCGTGATCGGCGTGTCGACGGCGCAGACCGGGCCGGCGGCGACCGCCGCGGAGTGGGAGTTGTGGGGCGTCAACCTCGCGGTCGAGGAGATCAACGCCCAGGGCGGCGTGCTCGGCCGCAAGCTCGAGATCATGGTGGTCGACAACAAGTGCAACCCCTCGGAGGCGGTCAACGCCGCCAACAAGCTGGTCGAGGCCAAGGTCGTGGCGATCGAGGGCTCGCATTGCAGCTCGGCCCATCTCGCCAGCATGAAGATCATCCAGGACGCCAAGATCCCGATGATCACCGGCATCGCCTCCAACCCGCAGATCACCACCCTGTCGGGCAAGGGCGGCAACGACTACGCCTTCCGCATCTCGGCGTCCGATGCCGGCATGATGCAGGCGCTCGGCATCTATCTCGCCGACAAGAAGCCGTTCAAGACGGTGGCGATCGTCGCCGAAGATTCCGACTTCGGCCGCGGCGGCGCCGACGCCTTCAAGTCGATCGTCGTGCCGAAGGCCGGCCTCGAGGTCGTGTCGACCGACATCCATCCGCAGAACGCGCCGGACTTCACCTCGATCCTGACCCGCCTGCAGCAGCGCCGGCCGGACGCGATCGCGACCTTCCAGCTCGGTGGCGATTCGCTCAACTTCCTGCGCCAGGCGATGCAGATCGGCGTGCGCATCCCGTTCACCGGGCGCATCGAGCTGGGCGGCCGCAACCAGCCGATCATCGAGGCCGGCGGCCTCGAGAAGTCGGTCAGCGCCTGGCAATACAGCGCGCTCGCCGATTCGGCCTCGAACAAGGCGTTCGCCGAGAAGATCAAGGCCAAGTACAAGGCCGAGCCCTACCTGCAGACTTGGGCGGGCTACGACTGCATCCGTGTGCTGGCGCAGGCGATCAAGGACGCGAACAGCACCGACGGCACCAAGATCAAGGACGCGATCAAGGCGATGTCCTTCACCAACGTGATGGGCAAGACCGTCAAGTTCGACGACCACAACCAGGCCGGCCACTGGGTGGCGCTGCACACCGTGCTGAACAAGAAGGTCACGCTGGCCGGCCTCGTCGAGGTCAAGTAGCGAGCAGGCGATGGCCCGCGCTCCGAAAGTTGCGGCGGGATCGCAATCGCTCGAACGCGGCCTCGACGTGCTCGAGGTCGTCGAGGCGGAGGGCGCCGAGATCGGCGTGCGCGAGATTGCGCGCCGGCTCGAGCTCAGCCCGACCATCGTGCAGCGCATGGTGACCTCGCTCGCGCGGCGCGGCTATGTCGACAAGGATGCCGAGACGGCACGCTATCGCCTGGGCTACCGGGCGCTGGCGCTCGGCGCCAACGCGAGCGGCGCCGGCGTCGACTATATCGGCACCGCGCGGCGCGAGCTCGAGCGGCTGGCGCGCGGCCACAGCCTGAACGGCTTCGTCTCGGTGCTGCACGATGGCCGCGCGGTCTACCTGCTGGCGGTCCAGGCCGAGGGCCCGGTCGCGATCAAGGTGGCGCCGGGCAGCGAGATGCCGTTGCACAGCACCGCCGCCGGCAAGGTGCTGCTGGCCTCGCTGGGCGACGCCGAGGCGCGCAAGCTGCTGGGCCACGGCAAGCTGGCGGCGATCACGCCGCACACCGCCACCGATCCGGCCGCGGTGATCGCGGGGCTCGCCCGGGTGCGCAAGCAGGGCTTCGCCACGGTGGCCGAGGAGAACATCCGCGGCGTGCTCTCCGTCGGCGCGCCGATCCGCGACCGCGACGGCAAGCTCCTGGCCGCGCTCAGCGTCGCCTTCCCGAAGTACCTCGACGCCAGCCAGACCCTGCAGACCGTCACGCCGCTGGTCGTCGCCGCCGCCCAGCGCATCTCGCGCGCCGTCGGTCATGCTCTTCCGGACCGCGAGCCTCCGGCTCGCTCATGATCATCCCGTTCCTCCCTGCGCGTAGCGCGGGGAGGTGGCGCGGTCTTCCGCGCCGGAGGGGTCAGGAGCGCCAAATTGCTGTTCATGACCCCTCCGGCCGCAGCGCGGCCACCTCCCCGGCTTCGCCAGGGAGGAAAGGGGGCCCCCTTGTAATTCGCCTAAGTACATCCAATGTAACTATTTATGGACTATAGGTGTACTAAAACTGAATTAGCGCAATTGGCGCTACCCCGCTACCCCCGACGAGGGCCCGCCTTTGTCGACGCGGGGATGGGCGGGGACTCGTGGACTCGCGGCCAAAAACCCCGATGCCATCGGCATCGGAGTGGTCCAGGCGCGCGTGGACTCGCGTGGACTCTAGCGGACTCGCGCGACGGTGCGGGGCTTGGGCAGGACGCGGCGCGTGTCGCCCTCGGTGGCGGGGCCGGCCCAGCGGGTCGCGACCTCGAGCTGGATCGGCGCCAGCGCCTTGGCGGCGTGCGCGGTGTCGTGGCGCTCCTGGCCGGCATCGCCGTACAGCGTGGTGCGGATGCGCGACGTGCGGCCGAGGCTTGCGATCAGCTTCTCCATCGCGTCGGGCGGCAGCTCCTCGCCATGCTCGGCGCCGGCCGCCCGGGTGATCGATTCGTTCATCAGCGTGCCGCCGAGATCGTTGGCGCCGGCCTGCAGGCAGACGCGCGCGCCCTCGATGCCCATCTTCACCCACGAGGTCTGGATGTTGGGGATGTGCGGGTGCAGCGCGAGGCGGCCAACGGCATGCATCAGCACGGCCTCGCGGAAGGTCGGACCGAGGCGCGCCTGGCCCTTGAGCGCGATCGGCGCCTCGGCGGCGACGAAGGGCAGCGGCACCAGCTCGGTGAAGCCGCCGGTGTCCTTCTGCAGGTCGCGCAGGCGCAGCAGGTGACGCGCCCAATGCACCGGCTTGTCGACATGGCCGAACATGATGGTTGCGGTCGAGCGCAAGCCGACGCCATGCGCGGCGCGCATGATCTCGAGCCATTGCTCGGTCGAGACCTTGTCGGGGCAGAGCACGTCGCGCACTTCGTCGTCGAGCACCTCGGCCGCGGTGCCGGGCAGGCTGCCGAGGCCCGCGTCGCGCAGCTCGGCGAGATAGTCGGGGATCGAGCGCTTCAGGGTGGTCGCGCCGTGCCAGACCTCGAGCGGCGAGAAGGCATGGACATGCATGCCGGGGATCGCCTCGCGCACGGCGCGGCAGACGTCGAGGTAGTGCTGCCCGGTGTATTCGGGATGGATGCCGCCCTGCATGCAGACTTCGGTGGCGCCGCGGTCCCAGGCTTCCGAGGCGCGGCGCACGATCTCCTGCGTCGTGAGGTCGTAGGGCGAGCCGCGCAGGTTGGCGGCGAGCTTGCCCTTGGAGAAGGCGCAGAAGCCGCACTTGAAGTAGCAGATGTTCGTGTAGTTGATGTTGCGCACGACGGCGTAGGAGATCGTGTCGCCGACCACCTCGCGGCGCAGCGCGTCGGCGGCTTGCGTCACCGCGGCGAAGTCGGGCCCGCGCGCCTCGAACAGGCGCACGATGTCGGCTTCGCCGAGATCCTCGCCGCGCACTGCGCGATCGACGATCGGCGCCAGGCTGGCGCTCGGCCGCAGGGCCGGTTGCGCGAGCGTCGCCATGTCGTCGGCCGGCATCGGCATCACGAGGCCGGGCTTCCAGTCGTTGTCGCGCCGCAGGCCGCTCGCCGCGCTCATCGCCAGCACCCGTGGACGCAGCGCCGGATCGATCCACGCCTTGTCCTCGATGTAGCGCGGATAGACCGCGAGCCGCTCGGTCAGCACTTTGCCGTGGCGCGCGCTCTCGGCCGCCAGCGCGGCAAGCTGCGGCCACGGCCGTTCGGGATTGACGTGGTCGGGCGTCACCGGCGAGACGCCGCCCCAGTCGTCGATGCCGGCGTCGATCAGCCGTCCGTAGCCCGGCTCCTGCAGGTTGGGCGGCGCCTGGACCGACAGCGAGTCGCCGAAGATGAGGCGCGCCACCGCGACGGTCCACAGCAGCTCGTCGAACGAGGGTTCCGGCGCCTCGGCCATCCGCGTGTCGGGCTTGGCCTTGAAGTTCTGGATGATCACCTCTTGCAGGTGACCGTGCTGCCTGTGCAGGTCGCGCAAGGCCAGCAGCGCCTCGATGCGCTCGGCGCGCGTCTCGCCGATGCCGATCAGGATGCCGGAGGTGAACGGCACCTTGGCCTTGCCGGCCGCCTCGATCGTCGCGAGCCGCAGCGCCGGCACTTTGTCGGGCGCGCCGAAGTGGGCGCCGCCGCGTTCGCCCAGCCGCTCGGCGGTGCTCTCCAGCATGATGCCCATCGAGACCGACGATTTGCGCAAGCGCGCGAGGTCGGCGGCGTCCATCAGGCCGGGATTGAAATGCGGCAGCAGGCCGGTCTCCTTGAAGACCAGCGCGCCCATCGCGGCGAGATAGTCGAGCGTGCTCGCATGGCCCATCGCCGCCAGCGCCTCGGCGGCCGGCTTCCACTTCAGCTCGGGCTTGTCGCCCAGGGTGAACAGCGCCTCGGCGCAGCCGGCCTCTTGGCCCGCGCGCGCGATCGCCAGCACCTGCTCGGGCGTGAGGTAGGCCGCTTCGCCCTTCTTCGGCGGATGGACGAAGGTGCAGTAGCCGCAGGTGTCGCGACAGAGATGGGTGAGCGGGATGAACACCTTCTTGGAGAAGGTGACGCGCTCGCCGAACGCGGCGTCGCGCAGCGCCGCGGCCTCGCGCATCAGCGCGCGGAGATCGCGGCTCAGGAACTCTTGAACAGACTCAAGCGACATGGCGAAAGACCCGGTACGCGGGGTGATCGGAAACGAGTGCCCGCAGATCGTCCGGCGTATCGATGTCGCGCGCAAGGCCGGGGCGACGCACGATTGCGGGCTCGATACCCACGTTGCGCGCATGGTCGGCATGGAACGCGGCACTCGGCCGCGCCGTCGCGAAGGCGAATTGCAGGACCGTGGGCGGCCGCAGCAGCAGGGCGTTGGTGCCGCCGTCCTTGGCCTCGGCAATCACGATGTCGCTGGTCCGGCCGGCTTCGATCAGGGCGGCGATATCGGGGGCGGCGAGGTACGGCAGGTCGGCCATGACCAGCAGCAGCTCGCGCGCGCCCGCCTGCTCGGCCCGCCGCGCGGCGGCGGCGACGTCGGCGTTGAGGTCGCCGGTGCCGTCCTCGGCACTCGCCACCCGCACGTCGGCGAGGCCTGCCTCGCGCAGGGTCGCCAGCACATGCTCCAGCATCTGCTGGGCAAGCGCGCGCCGGCCCGAGGCGTCGAGCACGCCGGACAGGCGGCCCTTGGCGCGGTCCATGGACTTCATCGGAACGACGGCGAGCATGTCAGGAGTGTCGCCCAGGGACCGCGAGCTCGTCCACGAATTCGAGCACCTGGCGCGCGAGGCGACGCTTGTCGGCGTCGTTTCGCATCATGGTGTCGGCGACCCGCACGCTGAGGCCCAAGGCCTCGATATCTCGCGCGAGGCCTGCATCCTCGGCATCGAGCACGAAGCCGTCGACCCAGCCCTTGTAGTAGCGCGCCACGCCCAGGGCGGAAACGTCGTGGCCGAGCTCCGCCAGCATCTTCGCAGCCGGGCCCTTGATCGCCTGCCCGCCGACGATCGGCGTGACGGCGACCTTCGGGGCTTTCGTTGCGGCCAGCGCCTCCGGCACGCAGGGCACGGCCAGGATCGGCGCCACGCTGACGAAAGGGTTGGACGGGCAGACCACGACGCCGCGCACCTCGGCGAGATCGAGCAAGCCAGGGTTGGCGCGCGCCTTCGTCGCGCCAGCGAAGCGGACCGAGGTCACCGCGGGCTCGCAGCGCAGCCGCACGAACCAGTCCTGGAAGGCGAGCTCGCCGCGGTCGGTCGTCACCATGGTGCGCACCGGGTCATCGGACATCGGCACCAGCGCCGGCTTCACGCCCAGGCGCGCAGCGAGATCGCGCGTGACCGAGGACAGGCTCTCGCCCGCGCGCAGGCGGCGCGTGCGCTCGATGTGGGTGGCGAAGTCCTTGTCGCCGAGGCGAAACCAGGTCTCGCCGCCCAATTGGCCGAGCGCTTCCATCACCGTCCAGCTCTCGCCGCAGCGGCCCCAGCCTGTCTCCGGATTGGCGACGCCCGCCAGGGTGTACATCACCGTGTCGAGGTCGGGGCAGATGCTGAGGCCCAGATGCTCGAAGTCGTCGGCGGTGTTGACCGCGACCGTGAGCTCAGCGGCCGGCAGGACGCCGGCGAGGCCGAGCGCCAGCTTGGCGCCGCCGACACCGCCGGCCAGCGCGAGGATCCTTCCCGACATGGCGCCAGATTAGCGCGAAAGCGCCAGGTGTTTGCGGAAAAGAGCGCGCTTGGCGAGGAGTTGCCCGCGCAACGTGCTGTCGACGGCGACGATCCCGGTCGTGCCGCGCGAGGCGATCAGCGGTCCGCCGGTTCCCTGCCGCGCCAGCCGGGCGGCACCGAGCGCGGGGCCGCTCCGGGCATCGCTCTGGACGCGCAAAGGAAGGCCGATCGCGGCGGCGATCAAGCGGGCCCACAATCGGCTGCGCGCGCCGCCGCCGGTCAGCGTGACATCGGCGATCCTGGCGCCGCTGCCGAGCAGGGCGTCGTGCCCGTCGGCGATCGCGAGCGCCACGCCTTCGAGGACCGACTGCACCAGTGCCAAAGGTCCGATGGTGTGGGTGAGGCCGGAGAAGGCGGCGGTGAGCGACGGATCGTCGTGCGGCGTGCGCTCACCCGACAGGTAGGGCGTGAAGACCGGAGTCTCCAAGGGCGAGAGGCCTGCGGCGTCGACCTCGGCCATCAGCGCGTCGATGTCGGCCCGCAGCAGCGCGGCGACCCACGCCAGTGCGGCGCCGGCGCTCAGCACGACGGCATTCTGGCAATAGAGGTTGGGCACGGCATGGCGATGCGTGTGCATGCCGCCGCTCCTGGCCGGCGCGAACACGTCGTTCACCAGAAAATAGACGCCTGAGGTGCCAAGCCCGATATAGGCGTCGCCGGTGGCTACGGCGCCGGCGCCGATGCCCGCGCACATATTGTCACCCGCACCGCCGACGATCGGTGTTGCCGCGGGAAGGCGCCAGCGTTCGGCAAGCTCGTGGCGCAGTGTGCCGGCGATCTCGGCGGCTTCGACCAGGCGCGGCAGCCGTGTGCGATCGAGTCCGCACGCCGCGACGATCGCCTCGTGCCAGTCGCCGGCACGGCTATCCATCAGCAGCGTCGCCGAGGAATCGGCCCGGTCGCTCGCCGCTTCGCCGCTGAGGCGCAACCGGACATAGTCCTTGGTCAGCAGCACGCGGCGGGCGCGGGCGAGCGCCTGCGGCTCATGGCGCGCCAGCCAGAGCAGCTTGGGCGCCGGGAAGCCCGGCATGGCACGGCAGCCGACCGTGTCGGCGAAGGAGGGGAAGCGCCGCTCGAGCTCGGCGCATTCCGCCGTCGCGCGGCCGTCGTTCCACAGCAAGGCGGGGCGGATCGGCCGGTCGGCCGCGTCGAGCAGGGCGACAGCCAGCATCTGGCCGGAGAGGCCGATCCCCCCGACCGCTTCCATTGCCTGTGGCGCGTCGGCCGCCAAGGCATCGAGCGCGGTCGCGACCGCCTGCCACCATTGTTCGGGATCCTGCTCGGACCAGAGCGGCCGCGGCCGCGACACGCTGAGCGATGCGGTCGCCTGCGACACGACGCGGTCCTGGGCGTCTACCACCACCGCCTTGACGCCGGAGGTGCCGATATCGAGGCCGAGATGCATCAACCGGCGCCGCGCACGATGCCCAGTGCGGCTCGCGCCGCGGCCTCGTCTGCGATCAGCACGTTGCACAGCTTGCCGCGCAGGACGCTCGCCAGCACGGCCGCCTTGTTCAGCCCCCCCGAGGCGACGATCACGGTGTCGACCTTGCGCAGGGTGTCGATCGGCAGCGCGATCACCCGCTTGTTGAGCGGATGGCGGATCGGATGACCGGCGGCGTCGAGGAAGGTGCCCATGATGTCGCCGACCGCGCCCGCGGCGCGCAGCGAGTCGACCGTGACGTCGCGCGGCAGGCCGTAGCGGATCAGAAGCGAGCGACGGCTGAGATCGCCGACGCTCATCAGCGCCACGTCGATCGCGGCCAGCCGCTTGAAGGCATCGCGAAACACGTCCTGCGCCAGGATGGTGTCGCGCGACCTGGGGCTGCCCGAATAAATCGGGGCGGCGAGGTAGTTGCACTGCGCGTTCACGCGGCGGGCGAATTGGCTGGCGATCTCGAAGGTGTTGAGCTCCGAGCCGTAGGTCAGCCCGCCCATCATCGAGTTGATACTGAGCTCCGGCAGGTTGGCGGCCGCCAGGTGCCGCACCGTCTCGCGCAAGGTGGCGCCCCAGCCGATGCCGAGCGCGCGGGCGCGCTGCTCGCCCAGGTGCCGCGCGAGATAGTCGGCCGCGGCGCGGCCGACCACCGCGGCAATCTGCTCGGCGTCGGACGGTGTCGGCACGACGACGGCGTCCTTCAGGCCGGTTTCGGCCACCAGCTGGCGCTCCAGCGCCACGCAATCGCTGAGCCGCGCATTGACCTGGATATTGACCAGTCCGCTCTCGCGCGCCTCGCCCAGCAGGCGATTGGCGCGCAGCCGCGTGATGCCGAGCTTGGCGGCGATATCCGCCTGGGTCAGGCCTTCCATGAAATAGAGCCACGCCACGCGGACGCGAAGCTGTTCGTCCTCTTCCGACATGGGTCCTGTCATAAGCCAGAAAACATTTGTATCGTATTCTATACAAATGTTCTGCCGCTTGCTAAGCCATTCCTCATGGACGGGCTCGACCCCCAGCTTGCGCGCGCCGTGTCGGCCGCCTCGACCACGCGCGACATCTCGATCGCGGCGGGAAGCATCGCCCGGCTGCCCGAGGTGCTGCGCCGCACGGCATCCGCGGCGCGTTACGTGATCGTGGCCGACGACCACACCTGGCAGGTCGCCGGCGCGCAGGCGGCCGCGGTTACGGCGGCGGCCGGACTGGCGTCGGCCGAACCGATCGTGTTGAGCGAGCAGCCGCGCGTGAAGGCGAGGGCCGAGACGGCGCACGAGATCGCGGCACGAATCGGCGCGCAGGAGGCGCTGCCGGTCGTGATCGGCTCCGGCGTCCTGAACGACCTCGTGAAGTACGCCGCCGAGCTCGCCGGCACGCCGTATGTCTGCGTGCCGACCGCGGCCTCGATGGACGGCTACGCCGCCTCGGGCGCGGCGCTGCGCGAAGGCGGCTTCAAGCGCACGTTGGCTTGCGCCGCGCCGGTGGCGATCGTCGCCGACCTCGACGTGATCGCCACGGCGCCGGCGCTGATGGGCGCCTGGGGCTACGGCGACCTGGTCGGCAAGCTGGTCGCCGGCGCCGACTGGATTGTGGCCGATGCGCTGGGCGAGGAGCCGCTCAATCCCGGTCCGTTCGCCATGGTGCAGGACAATCTCGCCGCCTGGCTCGGCGATCCGGCGGGCGTGCGCCAGCGTGACCGCGCGGCGCTGGCCGGGCTGATGCGGGGCCTGTTGATGGCCGGCCTCGCCATGCAGGCGCACGGCAATTCGCGGCCGGCAAGCGGCAGCGACCATCAGTTCGCGCATTTGTGGGAGATGGAGGAGGTCGCCATCGACGGCCAGCCTGTGTCGCACGGCGCCTGCGTCGGCGTCGGCTGCGTGTCGATGGTGGCGGCCTACGAATGGCTGATGCAGCAGGATCTGCGCGCGATCGACCCGGTGCGCCTCGCCGCGCGCGCGCCGTCGCCGGCCGCGCTGCAAACCGAGATCGAAGCGGCCTTTCCGCTTCGCTTCATGGCGGCCAATGCGCAGACCGAGGCCGGGGCCAAGGCGGCGACGCCGCAGATCGTCGAGCGGCGGCTCAAGGCGCTGAAGGCCAACTGGCGAGACATAGCGGCCGCGCTGCATCGTCGCCTGCCGCATGCCGGGACGGTGCAGCAATGGCTCGCCGCCGCCGGCGGACCGTCGGATGCGCCCGCGATCGGCGTGCCGCGCGACAAGCATGCGCGCGACTACGCCCGGGCGCGGCTGATCCGCCGACGCTTCACCGGTCTCGACGTGCTGCACGACCTCGGTTGGCTCGAGCGCGCGGTGCTCGAGCTGTTTGCGCCGGGCGGATTCTGGTTCAACGAAGGGAGGACGACATGAAATCAATCAGGAGAGCGTTCACGGCGGGCGTGCTCGCCGCCGCCGTGTCGGCGGCGCCGGCATTCGCGCAACAGAAGGTCGAGGTGCAGTTCTGGCACGCCATGGGCGGCGTGCTGGGCGAGCGGGTCGAGGAGATCGTCAAGCGCTTCAACGCCTCGCAGGACAAGTACACCGTGGTCGCCACCAACAAGGGCAACTACGACGAGGTCATCAACGCCACCATCGCCGCCTACCGCGCCAAGAAGGCGCCGCAGATCGTGCAGATCTACGAGCGCGGCTTCATGACCATGCTGCTGTCGGGCGCGATCGAACCCGTCCAGGACCTGCTCGCGTCGAGGAAGAAGGCGGTCGACATGGCCGACTTCATCAAGCCGGTGGCGAGCTACTACCAGTACAAGGGCAAGCTAATGAGCATGCCCTTCAACTCCTCGACCCCGATCCTGTTCTACAACAAGGAGCAGTTCGAGAAGGCGGGCTTCCAGGCACCCGCCGACACCTGGGCGGAGTTCGAGAAGCAGCTCCTCGCCATCAAGCAAAAGGGCATCGCCGAATGCGGCTCGTCGCTGGCGGGCGACTACTTCTGGAGCCTGATGGAGAACTACAGCACGGTGAACGACCAGCCCTGGGGCACCAGGTCGAACGGCTATGACGGGCTCGACACCGAGTTCGTCTACAACAAGACCCGGCTGGTCGGACAGGTGCAGCGTCTGCAGAAGTGGGTCAACGACGGCATCATCCAGATCGCGGGCCAGGGGCTGAGCCCCGAGCAGCTCTTCACCTCGGGCAAGTGCGCCACCTACTTCGCCTCGACGGCGGCGCATGGCAGCATCGAGCGCGACCCCAAGATCAAGTGGAGCGCCACCTACCTGCCGCACGAGGCCGACCTCACGGCGCGCAACAGCAGCATTGGCGGCGCCACGCTGTGGGTGATGAAGGGCCACAAGGCCGAGGAGTACGACGCGGTCGCCGACTTCCTGGCGTTCGTGGCGAGCCCCGACCTGCAGCTCTGGTGGCACAAGGTGACGGGCTATGTGCCGATCACCAACAAGGCCTATCAGCTCGCCAAGGCCGAGGGCTACTACCAGAAGAACCCGACCCGCGAGATCGCCGTACTGCAGCTCAACCGCGGGACGCCGACGCCCAACTCGCAGGGCTTCCACTTCGGCAACTACACCCAGACCACATTCGCCCTGCGCGAGGAGATGGAGGCGGTGTTCGCCAACAAGAAGACGCCGCAGCAAGGCCTCGACGACGCCGTGCGCCGCGGCAACGATATCCTGCGGCAGTTCGAGAAACTGAATGCGGGCAAGTACTAGCGCTTCCACAGTGCTGCCGGGGCCGGCGCCTCTCGCCGCGCCCCGGTGGCGCAAGCCACCGGCCGGCGGCACGGCGGGGCTGAAGCGGGCGCATTATCTCGAGGCGCGCCTGCCGCTGCTCCTGTTGCTGCCGCAGCTCGTGGTGCTTCTGCTGTTCTTCTTCATCCCGGCGATCCGGGCGCTCGCCCAGGCCTTCGTCATCACCAATCCGTTCGGCAACAGTTTCCAGTTCGTCTGGTTCGACAATTTCCGCGCCCTGCTCGCCAGCCCCGAGTACCAGTCCTCGATCTGGACCACGGTCTGGTTCACGCTGGCGCAGAACGCCGTCACCATCGTCATCGCGCTGGTGCTGGCCTTCGCGACCGACAGGGTGGTGCGCGGCCGCGGGCTCTATCGCAGCGTCATCCTGCTGCCCTATGCCATTGCGCCGGTGATCGCCGGCATCCTGTGGGCCTTCCTGTTCAACCCCTCGGTCGGCCCGGTGTCGTTTTTCCTCAAGAGCCTCGGCATCGCCTGGGATCCCGTCCGCTCGGGCCTCGACGCCTTCCTGCTGGTGACCTTCGCCGCCTCGTGGAAGCACATCTGCTACGACTACATCTTTCTGGTCGCGGCGTTGCTCGCCGTGCCGCCGTCGTTGCTCGAAGCCGCGGCGGTCGACGGTGCCGGGCCGCTGCTGCGCTTTCGCCGCATCGCGCTGCCGATGATCGGACCGACCATCTTCTTCCTGGTGGCGATGAACTTCGTCTACGGCTTCTTCGAGACATTCGCGATCGTCGACGCCGTCACCAGGGGCGGGCCGGGCGGCGCCACCATGATCCTGGTCTATAAGGTCTATCTCGACGGCTTCGTGCACATCGATCTCGGCTCGTCGGCGGCGCAGTCGGTGCTGATGATGCTGTTCGCGCTGGTGCTGACCATGATCCAGTTCCGCTACGTCGAGCGGAACGTGAACTACGACGTCTGACATGGTCGAGCGCACCCGCGGCATCGATCTCGCCTGCCACGCGCTCCTGATCCTGGGCGGGCTGCTGGTCTGCGTGCCGATCTATTTCGCCTTCGTGGTCGGCTCGCACACGGTGCGCGACGTGCTCTCCGTGCCGCCGCCGTGGCTGCCCGGCGATCGGTTCCTCGAGAATGCCGTAACCGCCTGGACGAAGGGCAATCTCGGCAGGCTGTTCGTGAACTCCTTCATCGTCGCGGTCGGCATCGCCGCCGGCAAGATCGCGGTGTCGCTGCTGTCGGCCTTCGCGATCGCCTATTTCCGGTTCCGCTACAGGATGCTGGCCTTCTGGCTGATCTTCGTGTCGTTGATGCTGCCGGTCGAGGTGCGCATCCTGCCGACCTACGAGGCGGTGGCGAATGTGGCGCTGCCGCTGCAATGGCTGGCCGATCTGGCGAATCTCTCGGTAACGCTCGACTGGAACATGATGAACAGCTACGGCGGGCTGATCCTGCCCCTGATCGCCTCGGCCACCGCGACCTTCCTGTTCCGCCAGTTCTTCCTCACCGTGCCGGAGGAACTGTGCGAGGCCGCGCGCATCGACGGCGCGGGGCCGCTGCGCTTCTTCCGCAGCATCCTGTTGCCGCTCTCGGTGCCCAACATGGTGGCGCTCGCCATCATCCTGTTCCTCTACGGCTGGAACCAGTATCTGTGGCCGCTGCTGTTCACGACCGACAAGAGCATGGCGACGGCGGTGATCGGACTGAAGAACCTGATCCCCCAATCGGATTCGGAGCCGGCCTGGAACGTGGCGATGAACGCCGCCCTGCTGGTGATGCTGCCGCCGGTGCTGGTGGTGATGCTGCTGCAGCGCTGGCTGGTCAAGGGGTTGGTCGATGCCGGCAAGTAAGGTCGCCATCGTCGGCCATCGCGGCGCGCGCAACCTCTGGCCGGAGAACAGCCTCGACGGCTTCAGGCGCACGCGCGCTCTCGGCATCGAGGGTGTCGAGTTCGACGTCCACATCGCGCGCGATGGCACGCTGGTCGTGATCCATGACGCGACGCTCGAACGCACGACCGAAGGGCGGGGCCGGGTGGCGGACCACACCGCGGCAGAGCTGGCCGCGACGAAGCTGCGCGACGGCGGCGGTGCGGGCGTGCCGCGGCTGGACCAGGTGCTCGACGTCTTTGCCGGCGGCGACATCGAGCTGCATATCGAGATCAAGACCGACGCCGATGGCCGCCGCTACCCGGGCCTGGAGCAGCGCCTGATCGACATCATCGCCGAACGGGGGCTGCAGGACAGGGCGATCCTGACCTGCTTCGCGCCCGAGGCGCTCGAGATCGTGCGCGCGATCGCGCCGCGGCAGCGGGTGCTCGCCTCGATCAACCAGCGCTCGGCCGAGGTGCTGGGCGGGGTCGCCGCCGCACTCGATCGCCTGACCGCGATCGCGGGCTGTCTGATCGCGGTCGAGAAGGGCTTGTTGGCCGAAACGCTCGAACTTTGCCTCGAGCGGGTGGGGGGCGAGCGCCTGGGCGCCTGGGTCGCCAACGACGCCGACGACCTCGCCTTCTGGCTCAGGCAGCCGATCCGGCAGATCACGACCGACCGGCCCGATACGGCGCTGCAGCAGCGCCGGCTTTTGCAGGCCGAATTACACAGCGATTGAATCGCGTCACCAGCCCCTTTAGGGTCGCTCTAAATCCAATTCCTTCAGGGAGGACGTCATGAGGCTGTTTGCTGCCATGGGTATGGCCTTGTGCGCCATCGGCTGGTCCGGGATGGCCGGGGCGCAGAATGCCAAGCTGTGCGACAAGCCGCGCCAGATGGAAGGCTTCAAGACCTGCGCCAATGTCGACAAGGCCAAGGCCGAAGGCGCCTTCACGCTGTACTCGACCGATCCCGAGCAGGGCCAGGTCAAGCTGCTGGCCGCTTTCAACAAGCTCTTCCCCGAGATCAAGACGAGCTACGTCCGCCTGCAGGCAGGCGCGCTCTATGCCAAGGTGCTGTCGGAGCGGCAAGCCAAGTCGTACCTGGTCGACGTCATCCAGATCTCCGACATGGGCATGATCCTCGACTTCCAGCGCAAGGGCGGCTTCCGCCAGTACATCTCGCCCGAGATGGCCGCCTTCCAGCCGGAGTACAAGAGCAAGCCCGAGGGCTACTGGACCTGGGGCTCGATCATCATGGCGGGCATCGCCTACAACCCCAACAACGTGCCGGCCGCCGACGCGCCCAAGACGTGGGAGGATCTGCTCGATCCCAAGTGGAAGGACGCGATCAACGTCAAGGTCTCGAACTCGGGCCTCCAGCACGGCGTGTGGTTCATGCTGAAGCCGATCCTGGGCGAGGCGTACTTCAAGAAATTCGCCGAGAACAAGCCGCGCGCCTTCGACAGCTACGTCCAGCAATACGGCCGGCTGGTCGACGGCCAGGACAAGATCATCATGGGCGCGCAGTACTCGGGCTACATCGAGTTCAAGGCCAAGGGCGCGCCGCTCGCCTTCGTCTTCCCCTCGACCGGCGTGCCGACGGTGTCGGAGACCTACGGCATCGTCGACCAGGGGCCGCATCCGAACGCTGCCGAGCTGTTCATGGACTGGTTCCTCTCGCCGGTCGGCCAGAAGGCATTGGCGGATGCGTTGCTGCTGCACTCGCCGCGCAAGGACGTGCCGCCGCCGGGCGGTCCCGACACCGTGCCGCTCGAGAAGATGAAGCTGCTGGTGCCGGCCGACTGGGAGGCGTTCGAGAAGGACCGCCCGTCCTTCGCCAAGGAATGGGACCGCATCGTCGGCGCCCGGCGCTGACGCTTGGCTGACGGCACAACGGGCATCTTCCGCCCGCGCATCGGCGGGCAGGCCCTGACGACGCTCGTGGTCCTCGGGATCGTGGGCTTCCTGGTCCTGCTGCCGCTGGTGTTTCTGGTCGAGGAGTCGCTGAATGTCGGCGACCCCATGGCGTTTCCGCCGGTCGACTTCGGCATCGGCAACTACATCGCCATCTTCGACGAGGACATCCGCGTCGTCTGGAACACGCTGCTGATCGCGGTGATGGCCACCGTGATGGCCATCACCATCGGCTTTGCGCTGGCCTGGATCCTGACCCGCACCAACGTGCCGGGCCGCGACAAGCTCGAGCGGCTGATGGAGCTGCCCTACTACATGACGCCGCTGGTCGGTGCGCTGGCCTGGGCGGTCATCGCCGGGCCCAAGAGCGGCTTCCTGAACCAGTTGTGGCGCGCGTCGGGCGGCGGCGGCGATATCTCCGACATCTACACCCATTTCGGCATCGCCTGGGTGATGGCGCTGTTCGAGGGCACCGTGGCCTTCGTCATGATCTCGGCCTCGATGAAGTCGATGGATCCCGCGCTCGAGGAGTCGGCGCGGGTGATGGGCGCCTCCAAGCTGCGCACCATGCTGACGGTGACCTTGCCATTGGTCATGCCGGGCGTGCTGGGGGCGACGCTGTTCGTCTTCGCCGAGATGCTGGGCTCGTTCGCCGCCGCGCTGGTGCTGGGCATCCCCGGCCGCATCTACGTCATCACCACGGCGATCTGGGATTCGACGCTCGCCTATCCGCCGGACTACGGCCGCGCCTCGGCGATGGGGCTGTCGCTGTTCGTCGTCATGTTCGGCATGCTGACCTTCTACCGCCGCGTCATCGCGCGCGGCAGCTTCGCCACCATCACCGGCAAGGCGTTCCGGCCGCGGCCGATGGACATGGGGCGGCTCGCCTGGGTGCTGTTCAGCGTCTGCGCCCTTTACGTCGCGCTGGCGGTGGTCTTCCCGATCGCGGCGTTGCTCATGACCTCGCTGCAGCGCTTCGCCACCGTGATCCTGGGCCAGGCGCAGTGGACGCTCGCCAACTATGAGCTCGCGCTGTCGCTCGGGCCGGTGCGGACGGCGCTGTTCAACAGCATCGGCCTCGGCTTCGGCGTCGCCACGGTCGGCGTGGTGATCATGGCGCTGCTGGTCTGGATCATCTACCGCTCGCAGCTCAAGGGCCGCGGCGGCATCGAGTACCTGGTGATGTTTCCGCAGGCCGTGCCGCGTCTGGTGTTCGGCCTCGCTTTGCTGTGGGCTTGGCTCAACATCCCGATCGGCATCTACGGCACGCTGTGGCTGCTGGCGCTCGCCTATTTCACCGTGATGCTGCCGCTCGGCGTGCGAACGCTGGCCGGCGTCGTGCTGCAGATCGACAAGAGCCTCGAGGAGTGCGCGCGGGTCTGCGGCGCCTCGTGGGGCTACCAGATGCGCACCATCACCCTGCCGCTGCTCAAGCCCGGCATCCTGGCGGCCTGGCTGCTGATCTTCATGGCCTGCGTGCGCGAGCTCGGTGCCTCGGCGTTCCTGATGGGCCCCAACGCCAAGGTGATCGCGCCGTCGATCGTCAACGCCTTCGCCACCTCGGGCACCGAGCTGACGGCGGCGATGGCCCTGATCCAGACCCTCACCGTCATCGTGGCGCTGGTCATCCTGTTCCGCGTCGCCCGTGGCATGACCAAGGAGCTGCAGTGAGCGAGGTGCGGATCGACGTCAGGGACCTGGTCGTGCGCTACGGCGATCAGACGGCGGTCAACGGGGTCAGCTTCACGGTCGGCCGCGGCGAGCACGTGACCCTGCTCGGGCCGTCGGGCTGCGGCAAGACCACGACGCTGCGCGCCATTGCCGGCCTCGAGCAGCCGAGCGGCGGCTCGATCCATATCGACGGGCAGGCGATGTACGACGCCTCGGCGCGCCGCAACGTGCCGACCGAGCAGCGCGGCGTGTCGATGGTGTTCCAGTCCTACGCCGTGTGGCCGCACATGACCGTGTTCGACAACGTGGCCTATGGCTTGCGGGTGCGGAAGCAGGCGGCAGCCGAGCTCAAGGCCAATGTCGAGAAGGCGCTCGACCTGGTGCAGATGCGCCACCTCGCCGAGCGGCCGGCGTCGAAATTGTCGGGCGGCCAGCAGCAGCGCGTGGCGCTCGCTCGCGCCGTCGCCTTCTCGCCGACCGTCGTGCTATTCGACGAGCCGCTGTCGAACCTCGACGCCAAGCTGCGCGCCGAGATGCGGGTCGAATTGCGCGAGCTGCAGCGCCGGCTCGACATCACCTCGGTCTACGTCACGCACGACCAGGAGGAGGCGCTCGCCATCTCCGACCGGGTGATCGTGATGAATGTCGGTGTGATCGAGCAGATCGGCACGCCCGAGGAAATCTACAACCGGCCGCGCAGCCGCTTCGTCGCCGACTTCGTGGGCTCGGCCAATTTGATCAAGGGCCGGGTCAGCGGGCCCGGCCTGTTCGAGGCCGAGGGCGGCACGGTGCTGCGAACAGCCGGTGGAGGATCAGGCAGCGAGGTGGCGGTGCGCACCGCCTATATCGACCTGGTGCCGCAACCCGGCGACAACCATGTGCCGGGCACGGTGCGGCAGCGCATGTTCCACGGCGACTTCGTGCAATACATCGTCGAATGCGCCTGCGGCCGCCTGATCGTGCGCCGCCCGCCGATCAACCTGCTCGACGAGGGCGCGCCGGTGACGCTGAGCTTCTCGCCCGAGCACACGGTGCTGCTGCAGGGCTAGACTCTTATCGTCACACGGGCGCGGTGCCCGCCACCACGACGCGGTGCATCAGCCGCCGCTCGCCCGCGGGATAGTCGGCGTTGGCCTTGTGCATGGTGCAGCGATTGTCCCAGATCACGACGTCGCCCTGGCGCCAGACATGGCGGTACTGGAAGCGCGGCTCGATCGCATGGGAGATCAGCCGGTCGAGCAGGGCGTCGCTCTCGGCGCGCTCCATCCCGACGACCTGCTCCATGCGGTTGGCGTTGAGATAGAGCGCCTTGCGTCCGGTCTCGGGATGGGTGCGCACCAGCGGATGGATCGCCTCCGGCATGGCCGCCATTTCGGACTGCGGCCGCCTGGAAACGCGATTGGTCTGGCGGCTCGACTGGTACTTGTGGATCACCCGAAGTCCGTCGACGCGCGCCTTCATCTCGGGCGAAAGCGCGTCGTAGGCGGCATACATGTTGAGGAACTGCGTGTCGCCACCGCGGCTCGGCACGATCACGCCGTACAGCATGGTGAGCGAGCAGGGCTCGCGCATGAAGCTGTCGTCGGTGTGCCACGAGGCGCCGTTGACCAGCTTCTTGCCGTCGCCCAGCTCGTCACGGTCCTCGCTCGAGATGATGTTGACCTCGTCGCATTCCGGGGTGGCGGCGAGCTGCAGGCGCTTCACCGGCGTGCCGAATCGCGCCATGGCGTCGCGGAAGGCGACCGGCGCCAGCGCCTGGCCGCGGACGCAGAGCACGAGGTTGTCATGCAGCGCGCCGATCAGCGCCGCCTGCGTGGCGGCCGTCGCCCGGGCGAGGTCGACGCCCTCGACCGCGACGGCCATGTGCGATCCGAGCTTCTGCTGCTGCATGCCGAATGGGTATCAAACGCCGAGCGCCGCGGCCAGCCGGCGGAACGACGCGTCGTTGGCCGGCAGGCCGAACCGCACCTGGTCCGGCGCGTCGGGAAAGGCACGGACATGGATGCCGTGCCGTCCCAGCTGCTGCACCACCGTCGCCGCTTCGGCATGACGCGCCAGCCGGAACAGCAGCGTGCCGCCCACGATCTCGAACCTGGCCGCGCGCAACAACCCGTCGAACCGCGCGCCATCGGCGGTCAACCG
>JADMIO010647422.1_pt1 | contig 46259 bp, 38 predicted proteins | sample 8958161 | NCBI WGS metagenome assembly JADMIO01 (sample SAMN16585339, study PRJNA669376) | soil metagenome | isolation source: Crop rotation soil | place: USA: Cullars Rotation, Alabama | collected 2011
GCCGCGACTTCAAGTCACGTGAATTCCAAGCTTCGGATCCCACTGTGCTGGAAAGCGACCCGATGTAGGCCAACCCGCCCGCGCTCATTCCCGTCCAGTCCAAACTGCTGCCTCCAATGCAGACGCGCCTGCCATAGTAGGCATCGGACGGGCTCGTCTTGCGCAGAGCTTCCACCCCCGGATCCTGCGTCGTCACGTCGACGTCAAACGGCGAAAAGTCCTCCGCCACGCTTTGCCAGATGAGCTGGATGTTCGCCAGCTCGGTGGTGCTGAACGAGCTCCGGTTGCCGTCAATGTCATAGGCCGGAGTGATGATATTCGCGCCGCCCGTGTAGTTGGCGTTCCACGCGGTGCCGGAGGTGACATTGCCGTCGAAATCCAAATAGATCACCTTGGAAGCGCCGGGTTTGCTGTGCAGCAGAAAGGTCTGCGAATCGGGATAGGGCGCCGGAAGAGAAGGTCCTCCGTTTCCCCAAGCCGCGCCAGATCCCGGCTGCGCCACAGGGCCGGCGCATGCATAATGCAGCCGCGCCTGCTTGTCGGCCTTTAATGACTTGTCGCGGACGCACAGCGCGTTGAACTCGGCGTCGGTCTGGTCATACCAATCCGCAACATCATGAGCTTTGGAACCGAGTGCCGCCGGAATATTGGCTCCCTTGGCATGCTGAAGAAGTGAGACCGCGGGGAAGGGTTTGCCGTGCTTGTTGAGGGCTTGGCCGCGCAGCGGAGAGGTTGCCAGGCCCATGCACGCCAGAACCAGCGTGAGCAGGCAGAGGTGGTGAGAACGGAGGTGCATGGGGAGACGGGGCTGGTTGCTGAATCAGTTCTTGGCGAGGGAGATAATCCGGAGACAAAAAAGACCGCCAAAACTACACCCCTATGATAATTATAGCAAATATAATTGAGATAATTGTCAAAAAAGATGAGTCTCCGGTCAGGGCTGACCGTCCGGCCGTGCAACCTTGAAACCATTCTCGCGGATATCTCTTAAGGATATCCTGATATTTCGCAGATAACGAAGGACCCGCGATGCCGCGGACTTGCAAGGTTCCGACCCCACCCCTCAGCCCATCCCGCCTTTTTTCACTTACGGGGTCGTTATCGAACCCTGGCTCTTCGAATTCTGGGCCGGGGCATACGTGTAACCGATCAGGCTGATGCCGGTCACCCCAAAGGTAAAGGTCCCGCGGCGATACACCATCGGGGAATACGTCGAAGCCACTCCGCTGCTGTTCGTCCGCAGTGACGCGCCACCCGCAATCAAACCCGACCATTGCCCGCTCACCACCGCGTTCGGCATCGCCACTCCGTTCTGGTCGCGCACCGTTACCGCCACCGCCGCGTAGTAGCCGTACCACCACGACCAATACAATGCCATCCGGATGTCGGCCACATGAAGCGTTTTCGTCACCGCCGGCGGACTCACCGTCACCGTCAACTTCGTCGAACCCGAGAGCCCCGAATTGTCGAACACCACCAGCGACGCCGTGTAAGTGCCTGCAGCGGTGTAAACGTGCGAGGGATTTGGCTGTGTCGCAGTGGCCCCGTCGCCGAAATCCCAGTCATATCTGGCGATCGTGCCGTCAGGATCGCTGCTGCCCACGCTCGAAAAATTCACCGTGACCGGAGCGGTGCCGGAAAGCGGCGCCGAACTGCTGGCAACGGCCACCGGTGGTTTTCCGGAGGCGGATACCGCCGAGCCCGTCAGCGTGTATTGCCCGATGCTGGCGTAGTCGCTGAAACCTGTGCTCGTGGTGCCGGAGCCCACTCCGTCCACTGCTATATAATACGTCCCCTGGCCCACGGTGGCGGTCAGGAGAGCGCCAAGATTCGCTCCCGGAGCGGCGGATTTCACCAGGTTCCCCGCCCCGTCATACAATGCGAGCTGCGCATTCAAATTCGGCGAAGGCACGGCACCAGCGACGGTGAAAGTCAAGGTTCCTGCGCCGGTCGTGAAGCCATACAAGTCCGCGTCACCGCGCTGTCCGATGATGCCGCTGACATTGAAGGCGCCGCCCGCCAGCATCGTGGCGTGCAAAATGTCGTTGCCGACCTGATCGGCGCGCAACGGAGCTTTTTTGGCAATGATCGCCAGGTCGTCCTCGGTGTTGTTCGCCAGGGGATACTCGCCCTTGCTCCACTGCACGATCGCGCGGTCGTAGCCCACTCCCATGATCGGCGCCCAGTTGCCGTGACCCGCGTAATACTCCGTTCCATTCGTCTGCCCGTCGTGATCCAGCCCGAAGCCATGGCCGACCTCATGGGACACGGCTTCCGCCACGTATTTCGGATTGCCGTTGCCGAGGTCCTTGGGAAACACAAAGGATGGCGTGTCGGTGCTCCAGCCGAAGGAGGTGAGATAAGTCACCCCGCCCGCGCCGCCGCCGAACCAGTCGTTGCTGCTGCCGCCAATGCACACGCGGATGCCATAGTATTGATCAGTGGAGCTTGTCTTGCGGATGGCCTCGAGGCCGGGATCCTGCGTCGTCACGTCCACTTCGAAAGGCGCATAGTCCTCGGACACGCGCTGCCAGATCTCCTGAATGTTTCCCAGCTCCGTGTTGCTGAACGACGCCCGGTTGCCGTCGGTGTCATACGGCGGCGTCACGATGCTCGAGATGTTTTCATCCGTGTTCCAGTAAGTGCCGGTGGTGATATGGCCCACGAAATCCAGATAAATCACCCGCATCGCACCCGGCCGGCTGTGCAGCGTGAATGTCTGCGACAAGGGAAATGGCGCAGCCGCCGCCATCGTGCCGCCCGCCGACGTCGTGCCCGCCCGCGCCGGCGCCGCCAGTCCGGCGCACACGAAATGCAAACGGCCCGACCGGGCCACTTGCAGGGATGGCGCGCGCTCGCACCATGCGCGAAGCTCCGCCTCGCTCTTCTTGTAAAAGCGCGCCACCTCGGGAAGCCGGTTCCCCAACGCACTCACGATCTCCCGGCCATGCGCGCGATTCGGCAATTGCAGCGCGGGGAAAACATTCCCTTCGTCATTCACATTCTGTCCCGCTGCGGAAGTGAAAAACAAAACACCCGATGACAGGGCAACGAGGAATTTCAACAAACGAAAGGAGCGGCATTTCATGGCGGGATTTTTTGGAACTGGGGGCGGCATCCTATCAAATCTTAGCCCGAAGCGCAAGTCACAAACGGCTCATTATGAGTCTATTACAAATGAGACTCAACGGTGCATCGGTTCGCCGTTGCGACCTCTTGCTTGACTCCCTCCGCTCTCTTCCTTGCTCGGGTTCGTGATTCTGCGAGACGATGCTAATATCCGTGCGCGCCCTCGCCGCGGTTTTTCCTGACTGCCAATTCCTCCGCGTATTTCAGTGATCCTGATGTCTTCCGATTTCCTGACTGAGATGAACGCGATCTACGCCGCGCTGGAACAGCGCGCGCTGCCGCGCCAATGCATTTCGCGCACCGAATGCTGCCAGTTTCGGCTCACGGGAAAAACTCCCATGCTGACCAAGGGCGAAGCGGCGTTCGCCGCGATCGGCGTGAGGGCGAGTGGAAGAAAAAAGATCGCTCCGACCGCCGACGGATCCTGTCCCATGCTCGGCCGAAACGGCCGCTGCACCATTTACGCGCATCGTCCCTTCGGCTGCCGCACGCATTTTTGCGCCGCGGCCGGCGGACCTTACCCGCGCAAACACGTGGCCGATCTCATACGACGGCTTGAAGTGCTCGACGAAAAGCTTGGCGGCGATGGCCCGCGCCCGATCGAGGGCACGGTGGCGGACGCGCTGGAGGCGATGGACTGACCGGTCTCGTTCCTTACTCGGCGCCAATGCAGTGGCCGCCATCAGCGATCTTTCCCCGGTTGGCTGGACGCATTCCGTAATGACATTATCATGCGTCCTGCCTCACTCCCCATTGCTTAACTTTCACGCATCACTGATCACGCTCCATGCCCCGCATCCCGGAAGAAACGCTCCAGCAAATCCTCGCGGCCACGGACATCGTGGACCTCGTGGGACGGAGCGTGAAATTGAAACGGCGCGGTTCGGGCTACACCGGCCTCTGCCCGTTTCACCAGGAGAAAAATCCCTCATTCCATGTCAATCCCTCGCGCAATTCCTATCACTGCTTCGGCTGCGGCGCGGGCGGCAACGCCTTCCGCTTCGTCATGGAGCACGAGAATCTATCCTTCATGGAGGCGGTCAAGCGCCTGGGCGACGCCGCGGGCATCCGCATCGAGGAGTCGGTCTGGGATGAAAATGCCGAGCGCGAAGCCAAGCAACGCGCGGCACTGCTGCGGGTGCACGCCGATCTTGCGCAATGGTACCACACGCTGCTGATGAAGCACACCGGGGCCGAGGCGGCGCGCGCCTACCTGAAATCCCGCGGCATCAATTCGGCCATCGCCGTGAACTGGCAGATGGGTTACGCCCCGCCCCACGGCGATCCGCTGCGCGAATGGGCCCTGGGCAAAAAGTACTCGGAAAATATTCTCATCACCGCCGGCATCCTTGCCCAGGGCGGCAAGGATTCGCCCCGTGCCGGCGAGACCTATCCGCGCTTCCGGCACCGGCTCATGTTTCCCATCCGCAATGACCACGGCGAGGTGATTGCCTTCAGCGGGCGGTTACTCGATCCGGAGGCCAAGGCCGCCAAGTATCTCAATTCGCCGGAAACTCCCATCTTCAGCAAGAGCAAGGTGTTCTTCGGGCTCGACAAATCCAAGCGCGCCATCAGCAAGGCCAATCGTGCCGTGGTCTGCGAGGGCCAGCTCGATCTCATCACCGCCTTCGAACACGGTTTTGAAAATGTGGTGGCGCCGCTCGGCACGGCCTTCACCGAGTTTCACGCGCGCATGCTCAAGCGCCATGCCGAGGAGATCGTGCTCTGCTTCGATTCCGACAGCGCCGGCTTCAAGGCCGCCGAACGCGCCTTTGCCATCCTGGCACCCACGGGTCTCGTCGTAAAGATCGCCCCGCTCCCTCCCGGCGAGGATCCCGATTCGCTCATACGAGGGAAGGGGCCGGAAGCCTTCAAACAGCAATTGGACGGCGCGCGCGATTTCATCGATCACCTCCTGGACTTCGCGGCCGCTACCCGTGACCTCAACGAAATGCGCGAGAAAACACGATTTGTCGCGGAAACCGCTGCGATGATCCGGCTGCTGGACAATCCCATCGCGCGCGACGCGGCGATTCAGAAAGTCGCGCTGCGCCTGGGCATTCCTGAGGCGGATTACCGGCGGCAAATTGCACGCGTGCCCAAGGCGGCGCCGGGAAAGACCGATCCTGCCGCCTCGCGTAGCACTTCTGCGCCCCTGCCACCGCAGGACAAAACTGCCTTGATGCTGCTGCGGCTCGCCTTGAGCGACGCGGAAATCCTGCGCTGGCTGCGCGGCACCGGCCGCGAGGAAATCCTGAAGGACATCGGGGGCGCGGACTTGCTGGCGCTCATCTGGAAATCCACCAACGCCTTTTCCGACGGGAACATGCTCGGGGCCTATCTCAGCACGCTGCCGCGCGAGGAGGAGCACGCCTTTTCCCAGCTGCTGTCCCAGCCCGCGCCGCAGGGCGGGATGACCGAGGCGCGCCACGCACTGGACGCGCTCGAGGCCAAGCGGCTTGACAATTTGCTGCAACGCGCCCAGACGCAATTGAAGGAACCGAACCTCTCCGCCGCGCAAATCGCCCAGTTGCAGCAGCGAGTTATCGCTCTGCGCAAAGAATACCTTGACCGCGTCGCGCGGCTTAAAGATATTCCGATCCCCCCGGCCACATGAGCGCCACCGAAAAATCCCGGGACTCCCGTGCTCCCGCGAGTTCACCGCATCACACCCATGCGGCGGATGGTGTTGCGCCCAAGCGTCAGCGAGGCCGTCCGCGCAAGCATCCGCTTCCGGCCCATCCGCCCGCCGCCGCGCCCGATGGCAAGCGCCGCCGCGGCCGCCCGCCCAAAAACAGCCGCGTCGCCGAGGCGCCGCCGCCGAATCACTCCGACATCAACGCCGTCGAAGTCCAGGAAAAGCTCCGCTTCCTTATCCGCCTGGCCAAGGAACAGGACCACCTGACCTACGACGACCTGAACGAGGCGCTGCCCAACGGTTTTGTCACCAACGAACTGCTCGACGAAATCATCACCCGCCTGCGCAATCTCGAGGTCGAACTCGTCGATCCCAGCGCGCTGGATCGGGTGAAGAACCGGCGGCTCCGGCCGGCCGAGGATGACGACGCCGCCCTGGAGGAGCGCGAAGAGAGCGGGCAGATCGACGTGCTGGACGATCCGGTGCGGATGTATCTCAAGCAGATGGGCCAGGTGCCGCTGCTGACGCGCGATCAGGAAATCGCCATCTCCAAGCGCATTGAAAAGGCGGAGATCACCCTCTGGTCCTGCCTGCAAAACATCGGCTTCATCGCCTCCGAATACCTCCACCTGGGCGAGGCGCTCATGGGCGGGGCGGAACGGTTCGACAAGCTCGTGACCGACCGCCGCATCGAGGACCGCGAGAGCTACTTCAAGAAACTGCAGCAGACCTGCGCCCAGGTGCGCGACGGGCTGGCCGCCGCGTTCGCCAATTTCCGCCTGCTCATGGACGCCACGCCGCGGCAAAAGACGGCGCTGCGGGAGCAGTTCGAGCAATCCAAGACCGCGCTGTTCAAGCTGTGCTCCAAGTTCTATTTCAAGCACAAGACCAACGAGGATCTCATCACGGTGCTGAACAACCGGCTGCTCGACCTGGAGCAGATCGAAGGGGAAAAGGAGCGCACCCCGGACAATCCCGACGTGCAGAAGGCGCTCGAGGAATTCCAGCTCAACGCCTGGATGACACCCGCGGAATTCCGCAATGCGGTGGCCGACGCGCGCCGCTGGAGCGGGGACTCCACCAAGGCCAAGACGGAAATGGTCGAAGCCAACCTGCGGCTCGTCATTTCCATCGCCAAGAAATACACCAACCGCGGGCTCTCCTTCCTCGACCTCATCCAGGAGGGAAACATGGGGCTGATGCGCGCCGTGGAAAAATTCGAATACAAGCGCGGCTACAAGTTCAGCACCTACGCCACCTGGTGGATCCGCCAGGCCATCACCCGCAGCATCGCCGACCAGGCCCGCACCATCCGCATCCCGGTGCACATGATCGACACCATCAACAAACTGCTGCGCGTGCAAAAGCAGCTGGTGCAGGAGCTGGGCCGCGACCCCACGCCGGAGGAGATCGCCGACGAAATCCACCTTCCCGTGGAGCGCGTCAATGCCGTGCTCCGCATGAGCCAGCAGCCGGTCTCGCTTCAGACCAAGGTGGGCGACACCGAGGGCGACACCGAGTTCGGCGATTTCATCGAGGACAACACCTCGGTGAGCCCGATGGAAATGACCGCGCGCAATTTGCTGCGCGACAAGCTCAAGGACGTGCTCGAAAGCCTCAACGAACGCGAACGCGCGGTGCTGGAGCAGCGTTTTGGGTTGGTGGACGGCGCGGGACGCACGCTCGAGGAAGTGGGCCGCCAGTTCCGCGTCACGCGCGAACGCATCCGCCAGATCGAAGCCAAGGCGCTCCGGAAACTGCGCCATCCCACCCGCATCAAGAAGCTCGGCGGGTTCTTCAACCAGCAGTAGGCTGGTTGGCGGCGATATGACGGGGCGCCGCGTGGGTGGCATTTTTGTGCATGCCATATGAATAAAGTTTTTGCAGTCTCGTCTCTCCCCATCATGAAACTGACACTCTTTTTCGCCCTGCTGATTTCCTCCGTCATTCTCGCGCAACAGGCGCCCGCCCCCGTGGTCCCCCAGCGCCGGGTTCTGGTTCAGCCGCCAGCCCAGGGTGCAAAATCACTTTCAGACAACTATCAGATCAACCTGCGTCTCACCAACAAGGACGAAGCGCCGGTTGATGTTTCCGTGGTGGCGGCCTCGAATCAGTTCAGCGTTTCGTTCGGCGAACAAAACCTGAGTTTTTCCGGATACCTCAGCGTCGACGAAGACGGAACCCTCTTCGTCTCCTATTCCCTGGGGTGGGAGGCCCAGATTGCCGGCGGCAACAATAACAATGCCGTTCGCTACCAGTCCTCCTCGGCCGGGGGGAGCGTGCGGCTCAAGCCAGGCGAAGAAATTCAAATCCTCCAGGTGGGCTCGAGGGTGGCCCGACTCTCGATCCTGAAATTGGAGGCGACAAAAGCCAAATAGACGGAGCCTGTTTTGTCCGTGAAGATTTGCGCGGCGGCCGCGTAGTGTGACGCATGACACGCCGCATCCTTCTCGTCCTCTCCCTCGCCTGTGCCTCCATTGCCCCGGCCGACGAACCCAAGTCGCTTCGCGCCGGCATCATTGGCCTGGATACCTCGCACGTGGTCGCCTTCACGACCACGCTGAACAAGGGCCCCAAAAAAGCGGAGGACGCTCCCAAGGTCGCGGGTCTCCGCGTCGTCGCGGCTTATCCGCAGGGCAGCAAGGACATCAAATCCAGCACCGACCGCGTGCCGGAATATGTGGAGAAGGTCAAGGCGCTCGGCGTCGAAATCGTCAACTCCATCGACGAGTTGCTGACCAAGGTGGATGTGGTGTTTTTGGAATCCAACGACGGCCGGGTGCATCTGGAACAGCTCAAACCCGTGCTCGATGCCAAGAAACCCGTGTTCATCGACAAGCCGATCGCCGGCAACTTGGTGGACGCCATCCGCATTCTCGATCTCATCAAGAAATCGGGCGTGCCCGCCTTCTGCTCGTCTTCTCTGCGGTTTTCCAAGACCACGCAGGACATCCGCAACGGATCCATCGGGAAGGTGACGCGCGCGGAATCCTTCAGCCCGGCGCACCTGGAACCGACGCATGTCGATCTCTACTGGTACGGCGTGCACGGCTGCGAGTCGCTCTTCACGGTGATGGGCACCGGATGCCAGAGCGTGAAGCGCGGCACGACCGAGGACGGCAAGATCATGGTCACCGGCACCTGGGAAGGCGGACGCACCGGCATCTTTCGCGAGGAAAACGGCAAGGACCGCAAAGGCTACGGCGGCAAGGCGGTGGGCGAGAAAGGCGAAGCAGCCTTTGGCGCCTACGACGGCTACGATGTGTTGCTCTTTGCCATCATCCAGATGTTCCGCACGGGCGTGGTTCCGGTGAACCCCGATGAAACCCTCGAACTCTACGCCTTCATGGCGGCCGCCGATGAGAGCAAGCACCGTGACGGCGCGGAAGTGAGCTTGAAGGACGTCATTGCCAAGGCCCGCGCCGCAGCCTCGGCCAAGCCATGAGCCTGCATCGCGCACTCTTTCCGTTGGCGGTCCTGGCAGGCTGGGGCTGCGGACGATTGCCTGCCGCGGTTCCCGTGGTGACGGAAGGTCGCGCGCAAGCAGTCATCGTGACCGCGGATCATCCCGGCGCCGTGGCCGAATATGCCGCGCGGGAATTGTCGGAACATGTCGCGCTCGCGACCGGCGTCCATTTGCCGGTGCTCAAGGAAAGCCAGCTGAAACCGGGCGCCGCTTCCCGCATCTTTGTCGGTGACAGCAAAGCCGCCCGCGAGGCGGGCATCGACCCTTCCCAATTAAGCGCGGAAACGTTCGTGCTTCGAACCAAAGACAACGCGTTATTCATCGCGGGCAATGACAGCGGCGGCGACCCGTTGGACGCGGACACCCGCGCGGGCACGCTCTGGGGCGTCTACGAATGGCTCGATCGATCGCTGCACGCGCGCTGGCTTTGGCCCGGAGAGTTGGGAACTTTTGTGCCAAAAACAAAATCCGTCAGCGCGACCGACTGTGACGAGACCGTTCCGCCGCTTTTCTTCCAAAGAAGATTGCGCCCGGGACTGGGCACGATCGGCGAGCATGCCGCGCTGGGATTTTCCAGGGAGGCGTCCGAGAAATACAGCCGCGAGCAATCCGTGTTCCTGCGGCGTCACCGCATGGGCCGCAGTTTTCGCCTGAGCTACGGCCATGCCTTCACGGATTGGTGGAAAAAGTACGGCGCGGATCACCCCGACTGGTTTCAACTGCGCGAGGACGGCGGCCGGGGCCCGCGCAAATCCACTTCGCGCTATTCCATGTGCGTATCGAATCCGGAATTCCAGGGCCAGATCGTTTCGCTCTGGGCGGCAAAGCACAAGCCATCCCCCGGCATTCCCAGCTTCATCAACGCCTGCGAAAACGACATTCCCGGGGGCTGCAATTGCGATGTGTGCAAAGCCCTGGATGGAAAAACACCGGCTGACTATCTGAAGTTCTATTCCGCAAATTCCAAAGTCGCGGGATCGCGCTTTGTCTCCGACCGCTACGCGCATTTCTGGCTGGACCTGCAACAGCTCGCCGCCAAAACGGATCCCGAAGCCAACGTGATCGGCTACGTTTACTTCAACTATTTCCAGGCTCCCACCAGCGGCATCAAGCTCAATCCCCATATCCTCCTCGGCTTTTGCCCGTCCACCGGATGGTATCCGCGTTCCGCCGACGAACACGAATGGATGAAGCGCCAATGGACCGGCTGGCGGGACACGGGCGCCCGGCTCTTCATGCGCACCAACTATCTGCTCGACGGCTACTGCATGCCCTTCATCTTCGCGCACCAGTTTGCCGACGATTTCCAGCATGCGGTGCGCGAAGGCATGGTGGCCTCGGACTTTGATTCGCTTACCGGACAATGGGCCACGCAGGGGCCGACACTTTACCTGGCCGTGAGATTGCACGAGAAGCCCGAAGCTCCGGCGGATGAATTGCTCGCGGAATATTATTCGGGCTTCGGCAGCGCCGCCGAAAAAGTAAAAGCCTGTTTTGATTACTGGGAGAATTACACGACATCCAATCGCGAGCGGATCACCAAGACCCTGACTGACACCCAGACCTCGCGTTGGCGCAATTGGGCCAAGGCGGCGCACCTGTTGTATCCCCCCTCGTGTTTCAAACCCGCGGAAGCCATGCTCGCTGAAGCGGCCCGGCTGGCCGGCGGAGACGCCGCCGCGTCCTCCCGCGTGCAATTTCTCATGCAGGGCCTGCGCCATGCGCAGCTCAGTTCGAACGCCGCGGCGGAACTTTCCCTGGTCAACGCCGCTCCCGCAAAAGGTGGCGCGACACCCGCGCTCGATGAGCTTCTGGCGTATCGCCGCGCCCATGAATTCAGCGGCATCAGCAACTTCAATCACCTGTCCTGGGTCGAGGACTCAAGCTGGAATTTGCCCGAATCCACCAAGACGGCACCGCAGGCCAAACCATGAATGCCATGGAATCGCGGTCCGTGCCGGCGTGGGCCGGAATGATCCTCGTCTTTCTCGGCCTCAATTCCCACGGGGCCACTCCGGAAGGCCTGGCGTTGCGCGATGCTTTGCTCCGCGAGGCCGCGCTGCCCGGCAAACCCGAATGGCAGCCCATGTTGCGCAACCTCGCCGAACTCCACGGTCAGAGTGTGCATCCAGCCCTGGCGCATTTCCCCCATCCCTTCGAGGACATCGGCCCCGGATACCAGGGCGGCCGCGCCTTTGGCCACATCGATCTCACGCATGAACGGCTCGACACCGTGCGCGCACTTCCGCTGCATGCCCGCCACCAGATTGAAAACGAACTGGCCGGGCAGCAGACCGACGGAATGATCCCCGGCGTGATTTCGTTCGACAAGGATGACAAGGCATCATGGAAATCGGAGAAGGGATTTCCGCCCATCTGGGTCGTTTCAGCCGAGGCCTGTTTCGAGGCTGCGCCGGACGTGAAATTCATGGCGCAATGCCTCGACGCGCTGCGCCAACAGATCGGCTGGTTTGAATCCAAGCGCGCCGCGCCCGGCGGCGGATTTTACTACCTCGATGTGCTGCAAAAAACCTGGGAGAGCGGCATGGACGAGGGCATCCGTTACGATCAACGCCCCGCCACCGCCGCCGCCGCGGTGGATGCCACGGCGCATGTTTACATGCTCTACGATCACGCGGCACGCTGGAGCAAAAAGCTGGGACAGCCTTCCGCGGCCTGGGAGGAAAAAGCCGGGGCGCTGCGCGAATTCATCCGGAAAAATCTCTGGGATGAGAAGACCGGATTCTTTTATGACAGCTGGGTCATGAGCGGTGGCGCCGAGCGGCATCTGGCGTTCGAAGGCATGTGGCCTGTCGTGGTCGGCGCGGCGACTGCCGCGCAGGCAGCGCGCGTGATCGAACAGCATCTGCTCAATCCCAAGGAATTTTTCGCGCCCCATCCCATCGCCACCGTGGCGTTGAACGATTCCAAATATGAATTGCGCATGTGGCGCGGACCGGCCTGGAATTGCATGACTTACTGGGCGGCCCGCGGATGCCTGCGCTACGACCGCAAGGATGCGGCGCGAATTCTTCTCGAGGCCGCGCTCGATGCCACCGCAATCGAATTCGGACGCAGCGGTGTGCTCTGGGAATTCTATCATCCGGGCCTGGGCGATCAAAAATCGGTCTACCGCAAGGCGAAAGGCCGGCACATTCCCTGCGAGAATTACATCGGTCACAATCCGCTGTTCGCGATGGTTGTTCTCTGGCGCCAGTGCGGCGGAGCGGTGGTGAAGTGAGTCATCAACAAAGGATTTTTTTGGCGAAGCTTCTGGACTGCGGAAGCCTGCTGCCGCTCTTCAAAGTCAGCGAGCCTGCTCGCGGCCCCGAGCTAATTTCTCTTCCTGTCCTTCGCAAGTGACATAAGGATTCGAAACGCTTCGGGCATGCCATGCCGGCCGCTGCCAGCAGGCTGGCCCGCCCAAAGCGGCAGCAGGCTTCCGCATAGGCTTTGCCGGCCAAGAGCAAAATCCGACAGGTCCCCATGCATCCGTTCGTTGCCTCGTCCATGAAATTCGCGGCTTTCACGTTCATCTTCTCCTGCGTTGCACTGGTTGCGTTTTCCGCGCCCCCCAATTTCGTCATCATCCTCGCCGACGACATGGGCTACGGCGATCCGGGTTATCATGGGGGCAGGGCGAAGACACCGAACCTCGACCGTCTCGCCGCCGAAGGCGTTAAGCTGGAGGCGCATTACGTGCATCCCATGTGCAGCCCCACGCGCACGGCGCTCCTCAGCGGACGCTATGCCAGCCGGTTTGGCGTCACCGCGGCCCAAAACGAACAGGCGCTGCCCTTTGGAACTTCCACGCTCGCCAGCGTGCTTGGCGCCGCCGGTTACGAGACCGCGCTGACTGGCAAATGGCATCTCGGTTCCACGCTTGCGTCGGTACCAAACAAATTCGGATTCGATCACAGCTACGGCTGCCTCGCGGGCGGCTGCACGCCGGACACGCACGAATACAAAACCGGTGCCTTCCAGCGCACCTGGCACCGCAACGGCGAGTTCATCACCGAGGAAGGACATATCACCGATCTCATCACGCGCGAGGCGGTGAATTGGATTGCGGGACGCGGCAACAAGCCGTTCTTCCTTTACGTCCCCTTCACGGCAGTGCACGTGCCCATCGCCGAGCCGGAGCGCTGGCTCAAGCTGAACTCCCACATCGAGGACGAGGGACAGCGGATGTTCGCGGCGGACGTGTCGCATCTCGATAATTGCGTCGGACAAATCATTGCTGCCTTGGAAAAAAAAGGCGCCCGTGAAAACACGCTGCTGCTCTTCCTGAGCGACAACGGGGCGCATCCGCCGGTGAGCGACAAGGAGCCGGCTTATCCCGGCGCCGACCACCGCCCGGATTTCAAAGTCGGCGGCGTGAACACGCCCTTGCGCGGTTTTAAGACGCAAGTCTACGAAGGCGGCATTCGCACGCCCGCCATCGCGCACTGGCCTGCGCGCTGGAAACCGGCCACGATCAACCAGCCGCTCAGCATCACCGACTGGCTCCCGACCTTCTGCGGCCTCGCCGGCGCCGGCGTCCCTGCTTCGCTCCAGCTGGACGGTCAGGACATCAGTCCCCTGCTCTCCGGAAAGATCGCGGAATCGTCATTTCAACCGCATCCGATCTATACAGTCTCGCCGGGTTTCAAGACGCGCATGATCCGCCGCGGGCCATGGAAGCTGGTGGACAACCGCGGCAAAGAAGCCCGAAAGACCGGCGCGGAAGCATCTTCGCGCGAGTTGGAGTTGTACAACCTTCAGGACGACATCGGCGAATCCAAGAATCTCGTCGACGCGAAACCCGGGATCGCGGCGGAACTCGGCAAACTTATGGACGAATTTGCCGCGCAGGACAACACAGCGGTCGTGGGCGAAGGCAAGAAGAGCAAGAAAAAGGACAAGTGACAAGAAGCTTTATCACGCGATGCCCAGTCCCCCAAGGGACGAAAGACAATAGCCCAGCGATTCATCGCTGGATTCGCTTGGGCAGCCGCACAAGTCCCGCAAGTGGACGGCAGAAACGATTCAATTGTCCATCTCTTCCGTCCCTCACGGCACTTCGAATTTGGAACCGCATTTCCAGCGATAAATCGCGGGGCTATTGTCTTGCGTCCTAATGGACTTAAAATTCCGACCTCAAAAGCCGGCTTGATCTCTACAAGACAATTTCAATCCCGCTCTACTTCCCGCCAAATTCCGCAATGACCTCGATCTCCACCAGCGCGCCCAGCGGGAGTTTCGCGACCTGGATGGTGGATCGCGCGGGTTTGTGCCCGTCGAATCCCGATTCGTAGATGGGATTCACCTTCGGAAAATCGCCCATGTCCTGCAGAAACATCGTCGCCTTGACCACGTGATGCACGCTGAGCCCGGCGGCGCCGAGCACGGCTTCGATGTTGGCGATCACCTGTCGCGCCTGGCCTTCGACGTCGGTGGCTTCGATCTTTCCGGACTTGGGATTGATCGGAATCTGGCCGGAGCAAAAAAGAAGATCACCGCTGCGGATGGCCTGGGAATACGGACCGATGGCGGCGGGGGCATTGGGTGAGGTGACGATTTGCATGGAAAATTCCGCGGTTCTTGGTTCTTGGTTATTCGTTTTTGACCGGTGGTTCTGAGTTACGGATGGCGGGACTTGCGATCAACGGCGGTCTTTCACGCCTCCGCGGCACACGTCCCGGTAAAATTCGTTTCCTTGTCCCAGCGGCAGTCCCAGCTCGTGGGTCAACTGGTAGAGATCCGTGCGGTTGACGTAGGTGGGAAGCCCCGGCGGTGTGGCCACGAACTGGTTGCAGCCGAAACACATCTCAAACACCGCGACCACCCGGCCACTCGAATCAAAGAACAAGAAGGCGTGGTGCGGCTTGTAGCAGGATGAGGTCGCCTCCGCGGGCTGCGACACCGTGATGTCGTCGAGCAGACGCTTCACCTGGGCCGGCGAAAGCTTCACGCCCTTGGGATCCATCACTCCCCGGTGCATCCGGCCATCGGACCAGAACGACGACCGGGATTCCGCCGTGTAATCGTAACAGTAGGCCCGCACCTCATGATAGGAAACTCCCGGCCAGTTCACCCGGGCGCCGGGCGCCGGAACGGGGGCGACAGACTGGCACGCCGGCAACACCAGCAAGCCGAGGGCGGCGAGGGCGCTTGAAACCTTGGCGGAAATCATGGATCCCTTGCTAAACCAAACCGAAGGCGCAAGTCAATCAAAACTCACTCGCCGGTTTTTGCTTGAACCGGGAACCAAGCGCCACGAACGAAGCACCCGCTTTGTGAACTTCGTCCGCTTCAAGCATGCCCGCTTCTCCGCGCGCTTTCCCGAATCCTACCGCTATTCCCGCAGCCACTACTGGATGGCGCCGGTCGAGGGCGAATCCGGGATGTGGCGCGTGGGATTCACCAAGTTCGCCACCCGCATGCTGGGCGAACTGGTCGAGGCCCGGTTCAAGGTGAACCCCGGCGACGCCGTCGCGCCCGGCGAAGAAATCGGCCACGTTGAAGGCTTCAAGGCCGCCAGCGACGTCCTCTGCGTCATGAACGGCACTTTTGCGGGCATGAATCCCGCGCTGGAAATCGATGCCTGCATCGTGAAGAGCGATCCCTACGAAAACGGCTGGCTCTATGCCGCGCGGGGCGGGCCGGAGCCGGATGATCTGGACGTGCACGGCTATGTCGCGCTTTTGCAAGAAACCATTCAAAAAATGCAGGAAGCTGGATATGGTGACTGATCGTCCAACGTTCGCCCCGACCCGCGTATCATATTGACCTTGCCGCAGCGATGAAAAACCTTTCCCTCAAAATTATGTCACGAATCCTTTGCTGCATTCTGCTCATCAGTCTCGGCGCCGGTTGCGTGGTTCCGCAAAACAAATCCCCCACCAAGGATCGCGCTTACGTCAAATACTGGGGGGCTTCCAAGGGCGACACGCGACTGCGCCTCGCGGTGAAGGATGTGATCGACATGCAGGGCGAGGTCACGACGGCGGGATCGGAATACCGGGCCCGGAACGCGCCCCCGGCCAAACAGGATGCGGCCTGTCTCAGGCTGGCGCGGCAACGCAATGTTGCGATCGTGGGCAAGGCGAACCTGAGCGAATTCGCGTTGCGGGGCTCGGGAATGAACGACTACTACGGAACTCCGGTGAATCCGCTGGGCCATGATCTCATTCCCGGCGGCTCATCGAGCGGTTGCGCGGTGGCGGTTGCCAACGGCACCGCCGACATTGCCTTTGGCACTGACACCTGCGGTTCCATCCGCGTGCCCGCGAGCTGTTGCGGCATCGCCGGACTTAAGACGACCTTCGGCCTGGTTTCCCTCAAGGGCGTCTTCCCCATCTCGCCGAAACACTTGGATACGGTCGGCCCGATGGCCCGCGATGTGGCCGGGCTCGTCCAAGGCATGGATTTGTTGCAGGAGGGCTTCGAGTCAAAGTATAGCGCCGCCAAGGCCGCCCACCCGACGGGGAAGACCATCAAGGTGGCCCGGCTTCACCTGGATGGCACGGATCCGGCCATTGACCAGGCCATCGACGACGCCATCGCGGCCGCAGGATTCCAGGTCATCCAACTGGTCGAAGAGGACACCACCAAGTGGGCGGAAGCCACCTCTGACGGGCAGCTGCTCGCGCGCATCGACGCCTGGAAAAATGACGGCGAATACCTGGACCATGATGGCGTGCAACGCGTGACCAAAACGATCATTTTTTCCGGCAAGCTTCCTTCCGAGCAAAAACGCGAGCAGGCTTTGACCGATCAGGTTGAACTAAAAAAGCGCATCAAGAGGAACTATCAAAATGTGGATTTCATGGTGTTGCCAACGCTCAAATCGGTCCCGCTTAAAAAGCCCCTCCTCGGCTCGAACATTTTGTTCGAGTCACGCGTTCTGGGTTTGGAACAGACGGAACCTGTGAACCTGGTGGGCAATCCCGCGCTGGTGATTCCCGTCCCCCTCAAGGACCGGTCCGTTCCCGTAACTGGCCTGCAGCTGGTTGGATGGAATCACACCGAGGCCGCCCTGCTGAATGCAGGACGATTGATCGAGGAGAAGGTGGGAACCGGGGCGAGCCACAAAAAGAAGCGCTTTACTGACTTACTCATTCGCAGATGACGCGGATTTTCGCAGTTGAATTCGAAGCCGCGTCAATTGGCGAAATCTGCGGATAAATGCCGAGGCTGGGTTAACGTTGAGTTTTGCATCCCTTGATCCTTTCCCTCTCCAGCCGAATCCTCCGAACCGTCGACGCGAAGTGCCTTGCAAAAATCGCATGGAACTTCGGCGTCAAGGGTGCGCGCTCGGTGATGCTCTATCGCAAGCGCATGAAGGAGGGCATTCACTTTCCGCCCTTCCTTTATTTGAGCATCCTGAACTCCTGCAATCTGCGCTGTCAGGGTTGCTGGGTCGACGTCGAGGCGCCGCGCAACGCGATTGACCTCGACACGCTGAACCGGACCGTGAACGACGCGCGCGAGCACGGGAACAGTTTCTTCGGCATTCTCGGCGGCGAGCCGTTCATGCATCCGGAACTGCTGGATTTTTTGGCGCAGCATCCGGATTGCTATTTCCAGATCTTTACCAACGGCCAGCTCATCACGGAAAAGACCGCGCGCGCCCTCCGCCAGCTCGGCAATGCCACACCGCTGGTCAGCATCGAAGGCAGCAGCACCGTGAGCGACGAGCGCCGCGGCAACAAGGACGTGCTCAACCGCACCTTGCGCGGCCTGCAGCACTGTCTCGAACAGCGACTGCTCACCGGCGTGGCCACCAGCCTCTGCCAGACCAACATCGGCGACCTGCTCAGCGAAGCCTGGCTCGACAAGCTGATCGCCATGGGCGTGCACTACACCTGGTATCACACCTACCGCCCGGTCGGACCCAAGATCAGCGCGGAACTCGCGTTGTCGCCGGAGCAAATCAAGCAGGTGCGCCGCTTCATCGTGACCCAGCGCGCGAAAAAACCCATCGCCATCGTCGACGCCTACTACGGACACGACGGCCATTCACTCTGCCCCATGGCCACCGGCATCAGCCACCACGTCAGCCCCGGCGGCGCCATCGAACCCTGTCCCATCATCCAGTTCGCCACGGAAAACATCAGCGATTCACGCGGCGTCTACGAAACTTTCACGCACAGCGCGTTCCTAAAGGATTTCCGCGACACCGCCGCGCAGCACACCCGCGGCTGCATCGTGCTGGAACGTCCCGACCTCGTGAAACAGCTCGCCGAAAAACACGGCGCCAAGGACACCACGCAGCGTCAGACCGCCATGGCCGAACTGGAAAGCATGACCCCGCGCGGCAGCCAGTGGATCAAGGAGGAAAACATCGGCGAGAAACACTGGATGTACTGGCTCGCGAAACGGTTCTTTTACCAGGATTTCGGGGTGTATGACAAGATGGGCAAGAGTGGTCCGCACAGTCCGTTGTGCGGTCACGGTGCCGATGGCGCATGAAGACGCCAGCACTGGAACTCCGCGCGGTGACCGCACAAAGGATTGTGCGGACCACCTCACTTACGGAGTGCTGAATTCCAAAAACGACCCAATCTGATCCCGGCCGCGCTTTACCGCGGCGCGCGCCGCGGCATCCCAGCCGCTTTTTTCCGCGAGAAGTTTTTCCACCTGCGACATCTCGTTCTCGTTCACGAAACGCGGCTGGTATCCGGTGACCTGGTTGTCGCTCAATATCGGATAAAGCCGCAACGCCGCCTGCAACCGGCCGCCCTTCATGGTGAAGTCCACCACCAACGGAATGCTGAACGGCGCCGCCTCCTTGTTCGCGGCGTAACGACCCCGCGCGTTGAAAAGCAGATTGCCGACGCTGTAAAAAATCCAACCTTTCGCGTCGCGCTCCACTTCCTGCAACATGTGAGCGTGAGCGCCCACCACCAAATCCACCCCCGCGGCACGCAAGGCATGGGCCGCCGCGGTTTGATCGGCGCTTTTCCACACATAGTTTCCTCCCCAATGCGGAAAATAGACCACGAACGCATCCGGCTTGGTGCGCCTCAGTTCCGCGATGGCTCGCTTCACGGCATCCACATCCATGGGCGCGGTGCCGGGATGATCCGCATCGGCGTAAAAGTGATATTTCTCGTCGTATTCCTTGCGGCGCTCGAACGCGCCAAACACCGCCAGGGTGAAGGGTTTTCCATCGATGCGGAATTCCTGCAACAAGGGCCGCGCGGCCTCCGACAGATTGCAGCCCCCGCCAAACCACGCAATGTCCGCGGTGTGCAATGCGGCGCGGGTATCATCAAGTCCCTCGGGTCCCTGGTCCAAGGTGTGATTGTTCGCGAGTGACACCGCCAGCGGCCTGAAAGGCGTGAAAAGTGCGGGCAGTTTCACCGGGTCGCTGTAGTGCAGGTAATCCTTCCCCTTGAGAGGGCTGTCGCGCCGCGTGGTGAGCGGCGTTTCGAGATTGAACACGCGGAAATCCACCGCGGCGAGCAACGGCTTGAGCTGGGTCAGGCCGTGCTCGTATCCCTTTTCCACCAGAATGTTTTTCTCTCCCTTGCCGGCATATTCCTCCTGGTAACTTTCGCCGGTGCAGGTGTCGCCGGCGAAAAGCACGCGGGCGTGCGCGGGATCGCGACCGGTGATCGCGGGCTGTCCGAAGAGCCATCGCACCGCGTAACCGGACATGCCGTTGTCGCTGTGGGCGATGCCCGGGGCTGTGCCGAGCATCCAGCCGAATGGCACGCCCAGCGCCGCGGCCTGTTTCTTGCCGGCTTCGAAGAACGTATGCCCCCGCGCAAAACGATGCGGTCCCTGCGCCATCGCCTCCGGAGTTTTGCGCAGATTGACATGATTCGGATCCACATCGGCGGTGCCCAGCAATACCACCAGCGGACGCTGCAGCATCGACTTGAGCGCGGCGGTCTCGACCTTCGAGCCTTTCAAACCGTAGGGAAATTTCACTTTCGGGTCCGGCAACGTCCACCAGCCGGCATTCGCCGCCACGGCCTGCGCCACGCGCGCATTCGGAACAAAATACAAAAAGCGATGCACGAATTGCGCGCCCGCGGAATGGCCGAACAGATAATAGCGCTCGCTGCGGTTGCCCGTCGCCGCCTTCACCGCGTCAAATACCGGCTCGATAAAGCCAAAGGCCGAAGGCGTGCCCGGCTTCCCGCCCTGCGTGTAGTTTTCATTGTCGGGAAAATCCTTGTTGGAGAATTCGGGCGCCACCAGGATGAAGCCGTACTTCTGCGCGTGCGGCGTCCATTCATCGCGATAACGGTCCGCATCGCGGTTCACTCCGTGCATCGCGATCAGGATCGGCGTGTCGGGGCCGATCTTTTCCGGCAAATAGTACCACACCGGCAGCGCCACGCCGTCGTGCTGCAACTCGAAGCGGCCGGCACCGGGAGTAAGCGGCGCCGTTGCGGATTCGGCGCCAGCCCAATTGAATGAAGTCAACCAAATCAGAGCGGCACAGATTCTTTCAAGTCGCCAAATCATTTTCGCCATAGTGCGGCACCCATTTCCCGAGACGGAGACGATGTCAAATGAGCGAATGTCATGTCGCGAGACGGCGGCAATTTTTGGACTGCGGAAGCCTGCTGCCGCTTTTCAAAGTCAGCGAGCCTGCTTGCGGCCCTGAGATTCTTCACGGAAAAGAATTTGGAATGTCATCGCCGGTAGCGACACGCCAGAGGCCTTTCACATCGGCCGCTGCCAGCAGGCTGGCCTGCCTCAAAGCGGTAGCAGGCTGCCGCACTCCAAAGGCTCACGCCGAAAATTCTCACGGTTTCGCCGCGGTGTATTCCAAGTCATCCAGGTACCATTTCACCATCTGTCCCCCGATGTTCGAGGTGAACAAGCCGAAGCGATCAAAGACAGCACCCTGCTTCTTTTGTCCGGGCTTCAACTTGAGGGTGACCGATGCTCCGCTCAGCGACACTTGGATTTCGCCGTTTCCTTCGTTGGCCGCCGGGTCATAAACCAGCGACCACTCAAAATTCTTTCCCGGCGTGAGCACCGGACCTTTCTCCACCTTTCCCATGCCGCTCTTGCCGCCCTTGGCGGTGGCGAAGGCGGGAATGAAATAATGTCCCACGCGGGTTGGTCCCCCGACAAACACCCCGAGAAAATTCTCCTTGTCGCCCACGCCCTTTTCTTTCGCCGAACTGTTGAACCAGCCCAGTCTCACATCCGAATCCGGACCCGCAGTAACCAGCCTCACCTTCCCGCGCGCCTCGAGCCGCTGATTGAGATCCAAAGGGCCCACCCGGTCGGCGTAGCAGGCGAAATCCCCGCTGCGCCACATGCCTCCGCCGATTTCGCCCGCTGTTCCACCGGCATAATTGGTCTTCGCGCTGTAGCCGAAATCATGCGCCCCGGTCAATTCGCGGTCTTCATAACTCACGCGATTGCCCACGGCGGTCCACTGCGGATCCTTCGAGAAATCCTCGGTTTTTCCATTGAGTTGCAAATCATCGAAGTAAAGCGTCGCGGCCCCGCCGGCTTTCATCATGTTGTGCATGCCAAACCGGTCGAACCTCGCGCCATCGCTCTTGTATCCCGGCGGCAGGTCGACCGTGAACTTGGTGGTGTTGGGAAAACGGGCCTGCGCCTCGCGCTGGGAAGCCTCCGGCAGCGTGCCGTAATCCTGGGTTTTGTGGGTTTCGCTCGTCATCGTGAAGGTGAAGCTTCCCTGGCCCGAGGCCGCGTCGGGATCGTAGGTCAGCGTCCAATGATACTGCGTGGCGTCGGCTTTGATGGGAGTGGGGCGGAATTTCCCCGGCAGATACGGCGTGATAAAAGTGCCGCAGGACTTGTTGGAGGCGGTGATCAGTCGCACCGCGAGCCGGCCGCCCTTGCCTTCGAAATCAAAATCAAGTCCGAGCGACCCGATGGGGCGTCCGCTGCCGCCCGGTTGCTGCGAATTGAAAAAGCCAAAGAACACCCCCGCGCCCCCTTGGGCCTTGGTCACGGCGAAGGTGCCGGAGGCCGACAATTTCTCATCGAGCGACCTCGCCGGAATCAAGGGGGCGGCGTAGCTTGCCGGCGTGGTGGAGCGCTGGACTGTTCCACCCATTTCGCCCGCGTTTTTGCCGGCGAAATGCGTCGGGCTGAACCCAAAATCCTGCTTCACGGAAAGCGCCTTGCCCGGCGCGGCATGATTGTTGTGCTCCTCCCAACCGGGGTCCCGATCGAAATGCTCCGACTTCAATGGAACCGCCCCCGGAGCCGGCAGCAGGACCAGGGCGGACAGGAGGTGCGGCAAAGCGTATTTCATGGGGAGTTTTACGCGAGAGCTACGCGCACATTGCGAAGGACCTCGACCTGTTGCATGTTCACGGTCCGCTCTGCAAAAATCTCCGTGACCAAAATCCCATGACCGACTGGACCGCCCTGCGAAAGGACTTTCCCATCCTGGACCAGGAAGTCCACGGCCAGCGGCTGATCTATTTCGACAATGCCGCCACCTCGCAAAAGCCGCGCGCGGTGCTGGATGCGCTGCAGCACTACTATCTGCGGGACAACGCCAATGTGCACCGCGGCATCCACGAATTGAGCCTGCGCGCCACCGAAGGCTACGAAGGCGCCCGGGCGCGCGCCGCGAAATTCATCAACGCGCGAAAATCCTGCGAGATCATTTTCACGCGCGGCACCACCGAGGGCATCAACCTGGTCGCGAATTCCTGGGGCGGCGCCAACCTCAAGGAGGGCGACATCATCCTGCTGACCGAGATGGAGCATCACAGCAACATTGTGCCCTGGCAGCTCGCGGCGCAGCGCACCGGCGCCAAGCTGCGCTATGTGCCCATCACGGGCGACGGGGGACTGCTCGATCTCGCGCAGCTCGACCGACTGCTCACGCCGGAGGTGAAATTGTTCGCCTTCACCCAGCTCTCCAACACGCTGGGCACCATCAATCCCGCGCGCGAGTTGTGCGCCAGGGCGCGGGCGCTGGGCGTCACCACGCTGGTGGACGCGGCGCAGAGCATCGGCCATCTGCCGGTGGACGCGCAGGACATCGGCTGCGATTTCCTGGCGTTCTCGGGTCACAAAATGTGCGGGCCCACCGGCATCGGCGTCCTGTATGGCCGCGAGGAACTGCTGGAAGCGATGCCGCCCTGGCAGGGCGGCGGTGACATGATTTCCAGCGTGGACTTTTTCGAATCGCGCTGGAACACCCTGCCGCACAAGTTTGAAGCCGGAACGCCCGACATTTCCGGCCCCATCGCCCTGCAAGTGGCGATGGATTATCTCGACCAGATCGGCCGCGAATCCATTGCGGCGCATGATCATGAGCTCGCGCAGTATGCCATGGACCGCCTGGTGGAAATTCCCCACCTGCGGTTGTTCGGCCCGCGGTCGGGACGCGCGGGTGTGACCAGCTTTGTGCTGCCGGAGGTGCATGCGCATGACGTGGTCACCCTGGCCGACCATCGCGGGCTGGCCCTGCGCGGAGGGCATCATTGCAACCAGCCGCTGATGCGCCGGCTCAAGGTCGCCTCGACTGCGCGCGCCAGTTTCTATTTCTACAACACCAAGGCGGAGGTTGACCGCATGATCGAAATCCTTCGCGAAATCCAGCAATATTTCAGCCGTGGATCTTGACGAGCTTTACCAGGACGTGGTGCTGGATCACTCGCGGCGGCCGCGCAACTACGGCGACATGCCGGAGGCCGACGCCCATGTCCACGGCGACAACCCGAGTTGCGGCGACGAAATCACGCTGCACGTGAAGTTCGAGGCCAACCGAGACATTGGCGACGTCAGGTTCACCGGCAACGGTTGCTCGCTTTGCATGGCCTCGGCCTCGATGATGACGCAAAAGGTCAAGCACCAGCCGCGCGCCCAGGTTACGATGCTGTGGGATGAGTTTCACCGCATGCTCACGGCAAACCCCGAACCACAAGACCTCGATGAGCGGCTCGGCGAGCTGCAGGTGTTGATCGGAGTGCGCAAATTTCCCATGCGGGTCAAGTGCGCCACGCTGCCGTGGCAGGCGTTGAAACAGGCGCTGGAGACTACTCCGTGAATATGCCTCCGTGAACCTCTGTGCCCTCTGTGGTTGTCTCTGATTGATTCACCACCGAGGGCACAGAGGATCACAAAGGGAACTATTTCCGAATGCCGCTTGAGCCTGGAACCGCAGCGGCGATATTCGACTTCCGCGAATGCCCGACGAAAAGCCAAAACTGCTCTACTGCCGCTGCGCCTACGCCCAGGTGGTGCCGCAGGCGGTGAAAGACGGCGTGCTCGCGAAACTGTGCGAATCCGGCAAAGGATTCGAATCCGTCGCTGATCTTTGCGAAATGGCGGCGCACCGCGATCCGCGCTTGAAGGCGCTGGCGGAAGGCGGCCGGCTGCGCATCGCGGCCTGTTACCCCCGGGTCGTGAAGGGATTGTTCACCCAATGCGGCTCGCCTTTGCCGGAGGACGCGGAGATATTGAACATGCGCGTGGCGGCGGCAGAAGAAGTCGCCGCACAAATGCTGCGTGAAAGCTGACATCCCTGTCGTTTTTCCACTGGCACACTGATTTCTGACAAACCGACCACTGGCCCATGATCACCCACATCCATCGTCCGATGCGCGTCGTCCTTTACGAGGGCGAAGGAGCCATTCCGCTTCCGGCGGAGGCGCGGGTGCGGGTGATGGCGGCGCTGCTCGACCGGGGTTACGCGGTGACGCGCGCCACGGCGGGAAACGCGGGCGCGATGCCCCATGACGACCGCAGTCTGCTGGTGCTCGGCTCGTTTTCCGAACGCCGGGCGCCGCAACTGGAGGATGTGACCGGACGCGTGAACATCGAGGCGCGTGACATCACGGACCTCAACGCCGACGACGTGGTTTCCCTGGTGGAAAAGTCCCGCGGCTCGACGCCGATGAACCAGCCCGGAATCTGGAAGCCGTGGTTTCCGGTGATCGACTACTCGCGCTGCACCAACTGCATGCAGTGCCTCAGCTTCTGCCTGTTCGATGTCTACGGCGTGAGCGGCGAGGGAAAAATCCAGGTGCAGAACAACGACAACTGCAAGACCAACTGCCCGGCCTGCTCCCGCGTCTGCCCGGAAGTGGCCATCATGTTTCCCAAGTATTCCTCCGGTCCCATCAACGGCGACGTCGTGAACGAATCCGACCTGAACCGCGAAAAGATGAAGGTGGACATCACCAGCCTCCTCGGCGGTGACATTTACGCGCGTCTGCGCGACCGCAGCGAGGCGGCCAAGAGCCGCTTCAGCAAGGAGCGCAGCCCCGACAAGGCGCTGGAGGAACGGAAGAAATGCCTCACCAAAATGGCGCAGGATGGATTCATCCCCGCCGAGGTTTTGGCGTCGCTTCCTTCACCCGACGAAATCCTCCGCAAGGCGGAAGAGGCCAAGGCCAGGGCCGCGGCGGCACTGGGTGCGCAGTAGTTCGCTGGGGAGGACAAACCCGAGGGCTGGTTGCTCGAATCACTAGCCCCGGACTTGATTCACGAATGCCATTGCGAACGAAGCGCGAGCTTTTGGAGTGGGGTGGCAAGCGATCGCGCGACACCGCTTTCGCAGGCTGATTGGAGCTTCGAACGTCGACGACCCAGCGAAGGCGGTGTCGCCGTGGCCCATCGCTGCGCTTCGGGTCACTCTGCCACCGCGCTCCAAAGGCTTGCGCCAGGTCTTTGCTGACATTGTCACTCCTTCTCGGGGGCCATTGTTTGGGTAACACGCCCAAAGCTTGAACTCCAACGGGCTTCACTTCAGGGACCATCGATTTTTCGCAACTTCTCCCCAATCCAGGCGTTGCGTCATTCACAACCCGAACCGGCGCAATCTCATGTCCCCATCCAAACTTCTGGCTCCTCACACCGGGCCGTGGGACGAGCAAAAAGTTCGTCATTTGCTGAACCGCACGGGCTTCAGCGCCACCGCGGACGAAGTCGAATCCGCGCTCAAGGAATCGCTGGACGCCGTGCTGCAGCGCCGGCTGAACTACGAATCCACGCCGGATCCCTACCCGCGCCCCGAGTGGGCCGCGCCTCCCACGCCAGCCCAGCTGGCGGAGATCGGACAGGCGACGCAGGCCTCCGAAGCCGAAATCCGGCAGTTGCGAAAGGACGGTGAAACCGACAAGAAGGCCCTGAGACAGGTCATGAGAAAGGGCCGGCAACTGGAAAAGGAACTGGAGAGATGTGACGGTCTCACCATCTATTCACAGAAATTTTCCTACACCACCGATCTGCAGAAGTGGTGGTTGCGGCGGATGGCCGAAACCACGCGGCCGCTCCAGGAGAAGCTGACACTGTTCTGGCACGGGCACTTTGCCACTTCGATCTTCAAGGTGGACAGCGCCTACTACATGTGGATGCAGAACGAGACCATGCGCCGCAATGCCAGCGGGAATTTTCGCACGATGATCATGGAGATCAGCAAGGATCCCGCGATGATCAAATGGCTCGACAACAACTCCAACTCCAAGGAGCACCCGAACGAGAATTACGCGCGCGAGGTGATGGAACTGTTCACCCTGGGCGAGGGACACTACACCGAGGACGACATCAAACAGGCGGCGCGCGCCTTCACGGGCTGGGGCTACGGCCGGAGAACCATGCGATTCCAGTTCAACACCCTGCAGCACGATCACGGGGAAAAAACTTTCATGGGACAAAAGGGCAACTGGGATGGCGGCGACATCGTGGACATCATTTTTCAGCAGCCGGCCTGCGCGCAGTTCATTGCCCGGAAGCTCTGGACGTATTTTGCCTACGAAGAGCCGGAACCGGAGATCGTGGACGGACTGGCCGAAATCCTCCGGGAAAACAAGTACGAGATGAAGCCCATGCTGCAAACGATGCTCTCGTGCCGGGCATTCTTCTCGGAGCGCGCCATCCGCACCCAGATTAAAAGCCCGGTGCAACTCGCCGTCGGATCCAGCCAGCTTCTGAAGCGGCAGATTCCCGACCCCATCGAGCCTTTCACGGTCATCGTAAGATCGATGCGCCTCATGGGGCAGGAACCGTTGCTGCCCGCGGACGTGAGCGGCTGGAAGGGCGGACTGTCCTGGATCAACACGGCCAGCCTCCTGATGCGCTACAATTTTTCAAACTTCCTGGTCAATGGCGTGCCCACCGAGGTCATGGTGGATCTTCGCACCGCCAAGCAGGAATACATTTCCGACGCGGTGGCGAAAGTGAAGGAAAAGGAGAAGGCCATTGCCATACCCAAGGCGGAACAGGTGAAGCGCGCCACGATCGAGCCGCTGCCCCTCGAAAAAGTCTGTGCCATCAAGGAATTCCGCAATTCCGACCAGGTGGTCCGCCATTTCGCGCGACTTCTCTGGGACGGGCAGGCGGATGACGAGAGCCTCCGCTCATTCAAGCTCTTTTTGGACAGCAGTGACAACGGAGCGGCCGATCCCTTCGATCCGGACAAACCCAACGCCGCGCAGAAAATCCGGGGACTGGTTCATCTGATGATGAGCACTCCGCAATACCAGCTTTGCTGAACGAAATAGAAGGACGACGCCCATGAAAAGCTTCCCTGTTCACACCCGGCGTGATTTTCTCCGTCACAGCGCCGCGCTCGCATCCGTGGCCTGGACGGTGCCGACATTCCTGCATCGCACGGTGCAGGCGCTGGAGCCCGCTCCCGGCAATTCCGTTTCAGCCGATGATCGCATTCTGCTCGTGGTGCAAATGAGCGGGGGCAACGACGGATTGAGCACCGTGGTGCCCTTCACCAACGACGAATATTACAAGGCCCGGCCCAGGCTTTCCATCAAGCCGGCGGACGTGCTCAAGTTGAACGATCATCTGGGATTTTGTCCCGAATTCGCCCCGCTCAAGTCTCTCTATGACGAGGGAAAAATGGCCGTTCTCCAGGGGATCGGCTACCCCAATCCCAACCGTTCGCACTTTCGCTCGATGGAAATCTGGCACACGGCCAGTGATTCCGACAAGAACGAGAAGTATGGCTGGATCGGACGCTACTTCGACAATGCCTGCAAGGGCTGCGATCCCACCGCCGCGGTGAATATTGGCAAGCTGGCGCCGCAATCCTTCGCCAGCGCCGCGCCGATGGGAGTGTCGGTCGAGGATCCCGAAATGTACCGCTGGATCAACAATGGCGAGGGCACTCCCGCCGCCATGCAAACGGCGAAGGATTTCTTCAAGCAGATCAGCCACAAGGCGGCCGGCTCCAACGCCGCCGTGGATGGTGCCAACATGATGGCTCAGCCCGGTTCGCTGGACTATCTCCAGCGCACAGCGATGAACGCCCAGCTTTCGTCGGACAAGATTCTCGAGGTGGTGAAAGAGTATCATTCCATCGTGGAATATCCCGACACCGCCATCGGCGCCAGTTTGAAACTGGTGGCGCAATTGATCGCCGGCAAACTGCCCACGCGCATTTTCTACGTGACGCAGGGAGGTTACGACACGCATTCCAATCAACTCGCGGATCAGAAGCGCCTCCTCACCGACCTGGCCGCGGCGATGGCCGCGTTCCAAAAGGACATCAAGCAGCAGGGAAATTCGCCGCGGCTCCTGACCTTTGGGTTTTCCGAGTTCGGACGTCGCGTTGCGGAGAATGCCTCGGGCGGAACCGACCACGGCGTGGCCGGCCAAATTTATGTGTTTGGCGACCGGATCAAGGGCGGCATCCACGGCGAACAACCCAGCCTGACCGACCTGGACCAGGGCGACCTCAAACATCACACTGATTTCCGGTCGGTCTATGCCACGGTGATCGAGAACTGGCTCGGGGCCAAATCAGAACCCATTCTGGGCCGGGCTTTTCCCAAGCTCGGGTTCGTTTAACAGCACATCAGGCCACAGGTAATAAACGCAATGCAGCCAAATAGCGAAAGAGGCAAAACACGAATGTTTGCTTCAATGTTTCAAGTTTTGGCTGCTTTCGCCGCTTTGCGTTAGTCGTGGTTCGCAATTCGCCGCCGAAACGGCGCCATCCTGGCACCATCACGGAACGACGATCTTGATCTCCCTTGTTGGGCCCTTTTCCAATGCGACCTCCTGCCGCGAAGTCTGGGCACCATGCTTGACGGTTACTTCGTAGCGGCCAAAAAATCCCGGCACCACGGCCAAGCCCTTGGCATCGGTTTGGACCGTCACATCCGTTTTCCATTTTCCGCAAACCCATTCGCGCCAGACTTTCGCATTGGGTTTCTCGCTCCAGTCTTTTTTCCACAAGGCCGTCTCGGGCTTCCAGTGCGCGCCTTCCCAGAAGCCCCACATGACGAATCCGGTGTAGGCGGGATGGCTGAAACAGGTGATCAAAAGGTCGCGCGTGAAATCCGCCGCAAGTTGCTCGTCGCCGTCGGTGTTCACATCGAATTCCGTGAGCTGCAATGCCGGGACCAGCGCGGCGAAGCGATCGGAGTCCTGCAGCATCTCCGCCGGCGACGGCAGATAGCTCGAATGAAAATGCGCCTGGTTGCCGATGCCGTCGATCTTCACGCCCGCGGCAAGAAGCCGCCCGATGATTGCGAAATATTCCTCCTGCTGGCGCCCCGGCCGAAAGACCTGGTCCTCGTTGATCCACAGCGGCAGTTGGGTGAGCTGGCGCGCCTCCCGAAAAACCTCCGCGTAAAACTTTTCACCGAGCACGGTGTCAATGCAGATGCCTTTTTCCCAGCCGGCGGGGTGATTCAACGCATCCCATTCGCAAACGCGATCGCCCAGCTCGGGCACCGTTTCACGCATGTGGGCGAGAATTTTTTCGCGAATCGCCTGCGGATTGTCCTTCAGTTTTTCCGACCACGGCTCAAACGGTCCCCAGCAGAGATAATGTCCCCGCACCGGAATATGGCGTTCCCCGAGCCATGCCAGCGACTGCTCGAGCCAGTCTTTGCGATAAGCCCCTTCCTGCTTTTCGCGACGGTAATTCTCCCAGGCAAAAGGTTTGAGATCATTTTCGAAAACCACCCGGCTGAAGCACTCGTCGACGACCTGGCGATACTTGTCACCGGCAGCGGAAGTGTCGCAGAGCATCCTGGCGGTGACCGCGGAGCCGAAGCCGAAGGCGTGGCGCCGCAGCACCGCGTGAATCTCGGCGCCGGGAACCGGTTTTCCCTCGGCATCCACCACCTCGATAGGCAGTGTGCCCTTGCGCAGCCGGTCGATGCGAGCCAGCGCCTCCCGGCGCCAGGCCGCATCAGGCTCGCGACCTTCGTAACTCAAGACAGGATGCGGCAGTTTGGCGAGATCGTAATCCGGCCCGTAATTCAGCAATCGCAGTCCCGCGATCTCCACGGTTTGCACTCCGCCGCCCAGATGAATCGCCACGCCGCCCTTGCCCTCTGGAATGGACCTCGCCGCCGCGAACGGCACGTAGTTCGGCGTCCAGGATTTTCCGACCCTGAATTCACTCCGCCCAACTTTGAAATAGTCCGGCGGCTGTCTGATCTCGACGTTGGCCGAGCCGTTGGCGCGATCGTTGGGTCCCGCGACGCAGCGCGCCAGAAATGTCAGCAGGCAGCGGTCCCCTTCCTTGATGCTTCCCGCGATCGTCGCGCCCAGTTGCACGCTCCAGGAATTGGCCGGCGATTCAGTGATGGTGAAACGCCAGACGGTTCCAACATCCGGTTGATTTGCCGCGCGGAAATCCACCCCCTGTTTGGGCAGCACCGGCTGCGGTTTGCTTCCGGAGAGCAAATCCGCGCCACCCGGCGGCGGCGGCGGCACGATGGCGAAAGCGCCCGCGCCCCGGGAAGCCGCCGTCATGAGCAGGCAGAGCGAAACCAGGCGAAAATACTTCATGGCCCGAACCATTTCCCATGTGAGCGCAACTGCAACCCTGTTGAAATCGCGGATTCTTTGCGCGCTTTTCCTCACTTCTTGCAAGACAACGCGTGTTTTGCGCGGTTTAATAGGCCCGTTCCCACTCCGTACGCAGGTTTTTTCCCCGCATGTCCACCGTCGCCGTCCGCACTGCCCAGCTTCCGCAGCCCGTTCCGATCACGGTGCGACGGTTCCGCCAGCCGAAGAAAAACATCCCGCAGACCAAGGCGGAGCGGGACCAGATTCTCGGATGGATCCGGGAGTTCGTGGATCAAAACAAGCTGGTGCCGCCCATGCCGCTGGAGGAACTGCGCACGCACGCCGAGCGCATTCTAGCCGAGCGCCGGATTGACCCGGCTTATCTCGATTACGTCGGCGTGCTGATTGCCAACGAAGCCTGGCGCGAGACGCTGGCGACGATTCCCTACGAGCGGCGCCTGCTGCTGATGCCCAAATGTCTCCGGGTGGAAAGCAAATGTCCCGCGCCCTTCGACGAGTTCGGCCTGCTCTGCAAACAATGCGGCCTTTGCACCATCCAGGACTTCCAGAACGAGGCGGAAAAACTCGGTTACGCGGTGCTGGTCGCCGAAGGATCCGCCATCGTCATGAGCCTGATCCAGACGGGAAAAATCGAGGCCATTGTCGGCATCTCGTGCCTCCCGGTGTTGGAGCGCACCTTTCCCTACGTGGAAGCGGCGGCCATTCCCGCGGTCGCGGTGCCGCTGCTGCAGGATGATTGCATCGACACCACGGTCGACATCGACTGGGTGTGGGATTACATCCATCTCACGAGCGAGGACAAGACGCGGCGCCTGAATCTCAACGCGCTGCAGGATGAGGTGAAGTCCTGGTTCACGCGCGAGGCGCTTGATGCGCTGCTGGGCACGCCGGAGGATCGCAGCGAGGAGATCGCGCGCGAATGGCTGGCCCGGGCCGGCAACCGCTGGCGTCCGTTTCTCACCGTCGCCGCGCACCAGGCGCTGCGCAGCGACGCCCAGGGTCCGCTGGGCGATGATCTGAAAAAGGCCGCGATCGCCGTGGAATGCTTCCACAAGGCGTCGCTGGTGCACGACGACATCGAGGACAACGACAAGGAGCGCTACGGCGAGGCCACGCTGCACGCGGAGCATGGCATGGCCGTGGCCCTGAACGTGGGTGATTTGTTGATCGGTGAAGGCTATCGCCTGCTGGCGGACAACCTGCTGTCACCCGCCATCCGCACCGCGATTCTCAAAGTGGCCGCCGTGGGCCAGCGCGAATTGTGCCGCGGTCAGGGCGCGGAACTCTTGTGGGACCAGCATCCGGTCGCGCTCAGCAGCGCGCAGGTCCTGGAGATTTTCCGGAGCAAAACCGCGCCGGCGTTTGAAGTCGCGCTCAAGGTCGGAGCGGCCATCGCGGGACAGCTCGACGAAACCGAGGACGCCCTGCGCGAATACAGCGAAGCCCTCGGCATCGCCTACCAGATCCGCGACGACTTGGATGACCTGGGCGAGGACTCCGCCGCCGACAATTCCGTGGCCATCCGGCCCAGCATCGTGCTCGCGCTGCTGCGCGAGCGGAGCAAGGGCGACGTGAAAGAGGCGATGGAGAAACTCTGGAACGGCGAACTCGCCACGCCGCCCGACAAGGCCACGATTCGCGAGTGGGCGCAGGACAGCACGGCGCATGAAAAAGCCATGCTGCTGCTCGAGAGCTACAAGGAGCAGGCCATCCGCTCGCTGCAGGCCGTGGAAAACGCGAACCTGAAAGGATTGCTCCGGCGCGTGATCGGCAAAATCTTCAATGACCTTGAGATCAAAGGCTGGTGCCGCGAATTCGAGGTGAAGAATGCAACCGCGCGCGCGAAGGAAGAAGGCGTGGTGGTGGTGTAGGTCCGAAACGGGATTCGGATTTACCACAGAGGACGCGGAGTTTCACAGAGTGAGCATTGGATCATCCTCTGCGGTTTCCTGTGCCCTCCGTAGTGCAATCGAGAGAGACTAGATGCTCGGCTGGACGACCTTGATGCTTTTCACCATTTCGAACGCCTCCTTGTAATCGGCGCCCTTGAGATCATCGCAAAAGATGGTGATCTTGATGAGATAGTCGGAACCGATGGCGATCAGCATGGGTGTGGCGGTCTTGAAACTTCCCTGTTTCACCGGTTTGCCGACCAGATCCGGATCGATGAAATCGGCATAAAAGCCGATGCCGCCGCGGATGGGGATTTCCTTCACCTCGATCCTTCCGGCCTCATCAGGATCGCTCAGGTAGGGCAGGCACTCTCCGCGAAGCACCGTTTTCATAATGTCGGCTTCCTTGAATTCATGGTGACCTTTGCCGAGCACGGAAATGAGGCATTCGGCATTCCTTCCGCCTTCCGGCGCGATGCGGATGGTTTCAAAGGGAACCGGTGGGCCCGGGGGCTTGGCGTCAGAGGATTTCCATCCGTCGGGAGCCTGCACGACGATCGGTTCCTTTTTGGAGATTTCAACGTCGGTCGCGCGCGCGGCGACGAGGGACAGCAGCATTGAAACGAAGATTAGGGTCGTTTTCATGTTGCGGGAAACATACATCAATTTGGCAACGATGTCGGCCAAATCCGTCGATTCGGGGTGAGGCCCCCCGAATCCTTGCAGCCGGCACGTCTCGCGCGCCGGGAATTCTACATGGACCCGGGGTGCCTCACCCCGAGTCTGAAGGATCGTTTGGACCAACGACGGCAAACGAGCCGCGGAATGCCCTCAATCCATGCTTCGCCCATGAGATCAAACGCGCTGGAGCTTTTCAAATTCATCGAATCGCTCAAGAACAAACTCCCGATCCTCCGCATGCAACCGCTCGCTCCGGGCGATGAATTCCTGCCTTACACGCGCGACGTCAAATCCCCCGTCGCCGACGAGAATGGGCGCCCGGTTCGCGGTGGGCTTTGATTCGCCGGAGTCGACGGCGGCGTGCCGGAATCCCTGCCCGTGTGTCCAGGTAAGCGAGCGTTCCCGGTCCGGCTTGTCATAACAAAGCTGAAATCCGTGAATCCGCCCATCGGGTTCATACCAGATGATCAGATCGAAATACTCGTCAGTCATCCAGCGACGGTTGAGATCGCGCGCGATCTTGCGGACGGGACCGTTGGAGAGCATGGCTGGCTCACCTCATCCGCTCCCACACCTCCCGTCCCGGCACGAAGGCGGCGATGGCGAGTCCGGCGAGGAACCATTCGCAGAGGTGATCGGCCAGGTTGATCAGCGTGTAGCGCAGCGGCGCTTCAAACCGGATCAGCAGGGGAATGTCGCTCACCAACCCGGCGAACAATCCGGCGATGGCGCAGAAAAACACGCGCTGGATGTAGTCGAGCCGCATGGTCCAGCTCAGGAGCAGCGCGATGATGAAACAGGCGGCAAAGGAACGCGCGGTGTCGAGGCCCAAATTGAGCCACAGGTTGGCTGGTTTCGGGCCGGGGCGGATGATGGCGTAGACGAAAGGTCCATCGTCGTGGGCCTTGAGCACCGCCTGTTTGCGGGCCTTGCCTTCCTCGCTCGGGACGCGGTCCTGGGAGGCGCAGGGCAGCATGAAAACGCCCGACGTTTTGCCCCTGATTTTCAAAACGGTGCCGGCGTCGGCCTTGATGAACGCGGCCACCGCGCCCTCGTCCTGGAACTTGCTCAGCGTGCTGTCGTGCCACTGCAGCCCCATCCACGAAACGGCGCCCCACACCACGCAAATCAGGGCTCCCAACAGCGCCGCCAGCAGGATTTTGGACATCTGGCCCTGAGGCTAGGCAATCGGAGATAAAAAGGCAAGCTGCAAGACGGCGGGTCTGGACGCGTTTTTAACCCGAACGGAAAGTTGCAAACGCGCCGCTTTGGCGTTTTGCTATCCGCCCACGATTTCACATCCGATGTCCGTCCCAGCCGCCTCCGCTCTGCCGACCCCGACCCAAGCCCAAACGCTGCGCCACGCCGTCATCCGCCTTGCCGGAAATTCCCAGGACGGCATTCAGTCCATCGGCGGATTTCTCGCGCGCCTCGCGGGTCGCACCGCGCAGGAGGTGATGACCTACATGACCATCCCGTCGACCATCAGCGGCGGACCGTCGATCTTCCAGGTGCACCTGGGCTCCGGCGAAGTGCTCACTGCGGGCGATGAAGCCGACGTGCTGGTGGCCTTTTACCAGCACAGCTACGACAACCACATCGGCGCGCTGCGCAACGGCGGCATCTGCCTCTACGACAGTGGCGAGGTGAAGGAACTCAAGAACGAGCGCGGCATTCATCATTTCGGCATTCCCTTCACCGCGGCCACCGTGGAAGCCATCGGCGGTTCGGCCAAGGACCGTGGCAAGAACATGCTGGTCCTCGGTTTGATCTGCGCGGTGTTCGGGCTCGACAAGGAAAAGCTGGTCAACATCGTCACCCGCCAGTTTGGCAAAAAGGACGAGAGCGTGCTGCGCAACGCGTTGCTGGCCTTCGACGCCGGATACGCCTACCAGATCGGCGACCTGGAAAAGTTTGCCTTCGCCCCCGGCGAGGCCCCGGAACTCAACCGCATCAGCACCGACGGCAATCAAATGCTTTCGTTCGGCCTGCTGGCGGCGGGCGTGCGCTACGGCGCGGCCTATCCCATCACACCGTGGTCGCCCATCATGGAAACGCTGCGCACCGAACTGCCGAAATATGGCGGCATCTTTGTGCAGGCCGAGGATGAACTGGCCGCGGTCAGCATGGCCATCGGCGCCTCGTTCGCGGGCCACCTGTCGATGACCGGCAGCAGCGGTCCGGGCTTGTCGCTCAAGATGGAGGCGCTGGGATACGCCAGCATGGCGGAACTGCCGCTCATCGTCGTCAACGTGCAGCGCGGCGGCCCCTCGACCGGCCTGCCCACCAGCGTGGAACAGTCCGACTTGATGCAGGCCATTTTCGGGAGCCACGGCGACACGCCGCGTTTCGTTCTCGCGCCGAAGGATGTGGAGGACTGCTTCTACATCGCGCTCGAGGCCGGGCGCCTTGCGAAAAAATATTCCTGCCCGGTCATCATTCTCAGCGACCAGGCGTTGAGCAGCCGCATCGAGGCGTTCCCGGAGCCGGATCTCGACAAGCATTGGGTCGACCCCAAACTCGACCTCTCGCCGCGCGGCGAGGGTTTCAAGCCGTATCCGCTCAACGCGACGACGCAGCACGCGCCTCCCGGCACCAAGATGGCCGCCGGCAAGTATCCGCACATTTCCGGATTGGAACACGACGAATGGGGCCATCCCAGCGGCAACGCCAAGATGCACCAGGAGATGACCAACAAGCGCCGGCAAAAACTGCTCGATGCCGCGGCGGAATTTCCGCTGCCGGAAATCCACGGCGACAGCGCGGGCGATGCGCTGCTGATCGCCTGGGGCAGCGCCTGGGGACCGGTCAAGGAAGCCACCGACCGTCTCCGCACCGAAGGCTACAAGGTGGGCGGGGCCAACATGCGTCATCTGCATCCCCTGCCCAACGGCCTCGACAAGTTGTTCGCCGGATACAAGCATGTGGTCGTGGTTGAGATGAACGACTCCGGCGCCTACGGTTTCGGCCAGCTGGCCATGATGCTGCGGGCGCGCCTGGCGGATCCCAAAATCAAATCCGTTTGCAAGACCGACGGCCTCGCCTTCCGCGTGCGCGAGATCGTCACCGGCGTCGAAAAACACCTCGCCGCGAAGTAACAAGTTTCCCAGTTGATCCGCAGATTTCCCAGATGATCGCAGATTGAACATCCCTCACGCATCACGCTTCACGCATCACGCATCACGTTTCCCATGTCCACCGCCGTCGTTCCCGCCACTGCAGCGCCCGCCGCTGACAAGCTCACCAAAAAACAGCTCATCGCCGATCACCCCACCTGGTGCCCGGGCTGCGGCGATTTTGCGGTGCTCGCCGTGTTCTACAAGGTGCTGGAGAAACTCCAGTTCCCCCAGGAGAAGATCGTGGTCGTGGCCGGCATTGGCTGCTCCTCGCGCTTTCCCTACTTCATGAACACGCACAGCCTGCATTTCATCCACGGCCGCGCGCTGCCGCTCGCGACCGGCGTGAGCCTGAGCCGGCCGGATGTGCATGTGTTCGTCTTCGGCGGCGACGGCGACGGATTCTCCATCGGCGGCAACCACCTCAACCACGCCGCGCGCAAAAACATCCGGCTGACCTATGTCATCATGGACAATTTCGTCTACGGACTGACCAAGAACCAGACCAGCCCGACCACGCCCATCGGCCGGAAATCGAAGACGGACCCCACCGGGGCCGTCGACCGCCCGATCAATCCGATGAAGCAGCTGCTGGCCTCGGGAGCCACGTTCATCGGACGCACCCACGCGACCCAGGTGAAGCACATGGAGGAACTCTTCACCCGCGCCATCGAACACGACGGATTCAGCGTCATCGAGTGCCTCAGCGAATGCACCATGTTCTATCCCGGCGCGTTCGACGACGGCAATCCGCGCAAGGGCGGCGCGTTCGACTTGATCGATGAAACGCAGCATGACGTGAAGGATGACGTCGCCGCGTTCAAGCTGGCGGATCTTCCCAGCCCCGGAAAATTCGGCGTGTTCTACCAGGTGAACCGCCCGACCAAGAACGAACTGGAGCAGCGCTGGATTGACGATTCCCAGTCGAAACTGGGCGGTGCGACGCAGAAGGACATTCTCAAGAAGCGCTTTGAGGCGCTGAGGTGATTTGAGTTATTCGTTATGGGTTATGGGTTTGGGACCGCGCCCTGTGCCATAACTCATAACATCTAACTCGTAACTCAGTCGCCTTTCATGCGGGTTCATACGATTGATTTGCGCTTTTGCGGAGAGCCCGGCATCATTTCGGCCTACCTGATCGAGTCGGGGAAGGATTTGGCCCTGGTGGAAACCGGACCCGGCTCGACCCTGTCGGAATTGCTGCGGGGCATCCGCGAGCGCGGCTTTGATCCCGCGATGATCCGGCACGTGTTCGTGACACACATTCATCTCGACCACGCGGGAGCCGCGGGATGGTGGGCGCAAAACGGCGCCACGGTGTTCGTGCACCCGAAAGGCGCGCCCCATCTCGTCGCTCCGGAAAAACTCATCGCCAGCGCGCGGCGGGTGTACGGCGCGGCTTTCCATACGCTCTGGGGAGAGATGCTGCCCGCGCCGGCAGAGAAGATTGTCAGTCTCGCGGACGGCGAAACGGTGAAAGTCGGCAAGGCGAAGTTCATCGCCATCGACACGCCCGGCCATGCGCGGCATCATCACGCCTATGCCCTTGAAGGAAACTGTTTCACGGGGGACGTCGCGGGCGCGCGGTTACGGCAGAGCGACTACCTCAGCGTGACTGCTGCGCCACCGCAGTTCGACCCGGTGGCGTATCAGGAATCCCTCGCGCGATTGCACGACGCGAAATTCGCAACATTGTTCCTGACCCACTTTGGCGAGGTGACGGATGTTTCGCGCCACTTGACCGCCTATGCGCGGCATGTGGAGCAGTCGGCTGACGCGGTGAAACGATTGCTGGATCAGGGATTCTCCGGTGACGCTTTGCGCGAAGCTTACGCAAAACTGGAGCACGGCCTCGCCGGGAAAGCTGGTGTGAGCGAGGATCTGTGGCGCCAGTATGAAATCGCCAACAGCTGCGCCATGTGCGCCGACGGCATCGCGTTGTATCACGAGAAGAATTCCAGCAAGGAGTGAGAATGCTCGTGCCGGCACTATAAGTCCGGTGGCCTTCACTCATCCAAAGAGACCGATGATGAAAGTGGCTTGGGCTTCCCAGCCGTCGGCTTCTTGACTCAGAGAGGGCAGGATGCCCACTCCACTTTCATGTCAACTGCCGCGTGTCACGCGCGCTGCCGTTCCCGCTTGGTGGCGAAAGCGCCGACACTCGCCTGCAAATGCGCCAGGCCGACCGCAATCGCATCCGCCGCATCGGCCGGCGGCGTGACGCGCAGGCGCAGTGTCGAGCGCACCATGAATGCCACCTGTTCCTTGCCGGCCGCCCCGCGCCCCACCGCGGCCTGCTTCACCTCGCGCGGCGCATAGTCGTAAACCGGAAGTCCGTGCTCCGCCGCGGCGATGAGCACGGCGCCGCGCACGCTGCCCAGAGTGATCGCTGTCTTGAAGCTCTGCACGTAGATGGTGGATTCGATGGCGCATTCCCCCGGATTCATGCGCCGGATGATGTCGCTCAATTGTTCGCGGATCGCCACGAGGCAGCCGGACTGCAGCAGCTTGGCGGGATTCACAATCACACCGAAGCCCGCCGCGCTGATGTTCCCGGCGCCGTCGGATTGCAGGACCGCCCAGCCGGTGTTGCGCAGCGCGGGATCGACAGCCAGCACGCGAAGCGGATCAGGCATGGGCCGGCGCCGGGGCTAGAAGTTGTAGCGCAATTTCCGGCCCGACCGGCTGCGCCGGCGAAAGAGCACGTCGAGCGAAAGCGGTCCCGGACCGAAGCACGCCACCGTCACGGAAATGAAGAAATAGAGAACCGAAAGTTCCGATCCCGCCGGATTTTCCGTGCGGCTGCACACCAGCCATGCCCCCAACGCCACCGGAAGCAACATCAAGGCGCAAACCCGGGTGAGAAATCCCAGCAGCCAGCCCAGGGTCACCACGGTCACGATGGCCGCCGTCAACAGGGCAAGAAACTTCGGGAACGGCATGCCCGCCCGGGTCAGCAAGTCGATCAAATCCCAGGGTTTGCCGTTCCAGAGCGCCTGGAAAGCCAGCGGAATCCCCGACCATACGTGCCGGAACAGCAACACCAAAGCCGCGCCGATCCGCAGCGGAGTCGCACCCAAACCGGCGCCAAATCCCGGACGTGAAGGTTCGTTGAGGGAAAACATGCGGTTGCGCAATCAGAAGTCCCGCGAAAAATCCACCGTGTCTCCCGCCTCGAGCGACACGCCACCGCTTTGCGCATGGAAGCGCCGCACGCCTTCGCGGGTCACGTGAATCGCGCTGGCCTCACCGCGGCTGGTCCGGCCTCCCGCATAGGACAGCGCCATGTCTGCCGTGATTCCGTCATACCAACGAATCACGCCGGGAGACCGCACCGCCCCCTGCAGCGTCACCAGCTTGAGGTCCTCAACACTGTAAAGCTGCACGCTGATCGTCTTGTCGCCAAACTCGCGGCTGAAGGCGGCTTCGATCGCCTTGACGGCCTGATAGGCACTGCGGCCGCCAACCCGCACGTCGCCCACCTTGTCGAAATGAATCATTCCGTTCCGGTTCACCATCACCGGGCCTTCGAAGGAACGCGAGGGCGAGAGGAAGTTGCGATAGACCGCGACCTTCAAAGTGTCGCCGTAGCCCAGGGGCCGGCGCCCGTCGTAGGACAGTTTCGGGTCATTCTCGGCAGGAGGACGGTCGCCCACAAAGGGCACCTTGACCTTCGGCATCCAATCGCAGGACGGAATGACGGCCAGCGCGGCTGCCAGCGCGAGGGCATGGTGGGTTCTCGACAGGTTCATCAGGGGCCGCAACATCCTCGGGCGGGCCCTGATGACAAGCCGGAATTGACGAAGCTTTTCAGGCCTCGTGCAGTTCCGCGCGCAATTGCGCCAGGCCCTGGCGTCGGAGCCATTGCGTCAGCTCGGGCGCGTAACGCGTGATCTCGTGTGCCAGGATTTGCAGCTTCATTTCCTCGCGCGAACTGCGCGCAGAGGTCACGGGCCGGAGCGGCACCGCGTCGTGGTCGAACGCGAACGACTCAGGGAGTTGGGTGGTGGGAGCCAGGGAGGTCATGGGTGGTCATGGGTGGTGGTTGTTGAAGCTCGGATCACGGCAGCAGTTCGACGGAGCCATCCTCCTTGACACGCCAGCGGCGCTCTGCGAGCTGGTCCTTCGCAATCAATTCCTGAATCGAAGAACTGATGAGGCTGCGCGCGACTTCCTGGATGGTGTTGCCGAAAGTGCCCTTCGCGGTCAGGTCCAGCAGGTACTGCCGGATCTGCGGCGCGACCGAGATGGTCATGCTGGCGGTTCCGACGGTGTTGGCTGGTCTGGGCATCGCGATTTTGGGCGGGTTAAAACCCAATAACGGTGCCGTTTTTACCCGCCCAACCCAGTTTGGTCAAGATTAATATCCGGTTTTAACCCCATTAAAATCAATTTATTACGTATATCTTAAGTAATTTTTCGACTGAGTAGTTCATCAGCAGGAAGGTGCTGAAAAGTTTCCGGAATGCTGTGACCCGGCACAGCAGTCCAGAGCCATGCCGGGTCACAGCAGTCCAGGGCGATGCTGCATTTTAGTCACTTCGTCTTCTTCAACGCATCTTCCGGCAACGGCGCCGTCACGTCGATGGGTTCGTCCTCCCACACGGGCTTGTCCTCGTCGTAGGTCAGGATGCGCTGGGCGCTGCCGGGCACGGCGTGCAAGTTTTTCTTCGGCAGCCACTGCGCCATCTGCTCTTTCACCGCGGCATATTGCGGATTGCTCGCGAGATTGTTCCACTCATTTGGATCGGCCGTCTCGTCATACAACTCATCGCTGCCATCCGCGTAGTGAATGTAGCGCCATTTCTCGGTGCGGATGCCGTGGTTGTTCTGGTTGTGCGTGGTGATGGCGGGAAACTCGCGGGGCGCCTGCGCATTCTTGAGCTGGGGCACGAGACTGTGTCCCTCGAGATCATCCCGTTTCGGCAGACCGAGCATTTCCAAAAGCGTCGGGAAAATATCCAGCAGTTCCGCGGGCCGGCCGCACTTGGCATTCGCCGACACTCCGGGACCGGCCCAGATGAACGGCACGCGGGTGCTACGCTCCCAAAGCGTGTTTTTTCCCGTCATCGCCTTTTCCCCGAGATGCCAGCCGTGATCGCCCCACACGATCACGATGGTGTTGTCCATCGTGCCGCTTTGCTTGAGCGCTTCCATCACCCGCCCCACCTGGCTGTCCATCAGGCTGGTGCTGGCGAGATACGCGCGCACCAGCGGCCGCCACTGGTTGTGATCCCGCAGCGTCTTCAGCCGCGGCTCGGGCAGTTTCCAGTGGAGAAAATCGGCGAATTTCGGCAGATCGGCGCGGTCGTCCTCCTTCACCGGCGGCATGATCAAAGTTTCGTCGGGATACAGGTCAAACCACTTCTGTGGGGCGTAGCAGGGCACGTGCGGCAGGCGAAAACCGCAGCCGATGAAGAAGGGCTTGCCGGCCGGAAGCGATTTCAATTTCGCGATCGCGGCGTCGGCGATCTTCCAGTCCGCGGTGTCCTCGTCGCGCTCCGGCCACGGACCCCAGTCCATCGCCGGATGCGCGAAAATCGGCACCAGCGGCGTGGGCGGCTTCTTGCCCGGCCCGGTCTGCACCCACTCATCAAACTCCGCCGCCTTGTCCTTCGGGCGGAAGGATCCGTCATGATAAATTTTCCCGCAGCAGAAGGTGAAATAGCCGTCGGCGCGCAGTGCCAGCGGCAGGGTGATGTGGGCCTTGAGGGCCGCGACATCGCGAATGCCGGGCGCGAGTCCATACACGCCGGTCGTGCCCGGTCGCAGTCCGGTCATGATGCTGGAGCGCGAGGGATTGCACAACGGCGCCTGGCAGTGCGCGTTGGTGAAGAGCGTGCCGCGCGCCGCCAGGGCGTCGAGATTTGGCGTCTTGACCTGGGGATGCCCGCCGAGACAGCCGATCCAGTCGTTCTGGTCGTCGATCGCGATCATCAGGATGTTCGGCTTCGGCGCCGCAGTGAGATGCAAAAGCGGCGCCAATGAACAGACGGTGATGAGAAGCAGCAATTTCATGGGAAGATCTGGTTTTTATCCGCGGATTTCGCAGATTGACGCGGATGAGCTTCGAATTTCAATCCGCGAAAATCCGCGCCATCTGCGGTTATCCTTCTTTGGAGCGGAAATCATAACGACGGCACTCACCGGCATTTTCCAATTCAGTCCAATTCCGTCAATTCTGTCTACTTCGACCCGCTCCCCGTGATCTCGGAGAGCAGCTGGAAAAACCCCCGCTTCCGTTCGCTGCTGATGCCCCAGTTCACCGGCACGCTTTGATAGCCCTCGTCAAATCCCTCGCCCTGCATGCGGTAGTCGAAATACCCCCAGGAAGCATGCTCACTGACCGCGGCGGAGAAGTTGTTCTCCGGCTTGTCGAAATCAAAGTGGTCGTCCTCGTTGAACAAAATTGGCATGGGCGCATAGCCCTTCACCTGGCGCGCCTTTCGCACCATCTCTGCGATCCCATCCGGCTGCTTCACCCCGTTGCCGTGCATCAGCAGAAAATCCGACACTCGCACCACGTTTTCCCGCGGAATGGCGCCCCCGCCATACGACGTTCCCACCAGCAGTCGGCGTCCGTCCCCGGCGTGTGATTTCACCCGTTCAATCAGTTCGTGGACCCGCGGGGCTTTGAGGATTTCGTGGTCATACTTCGAGACGTTGCATTCATTGTTCACTTCGACGAGCACGTTGCGAAATCCGCGATCCAGGATCCATTGCGTGGCGTTGTCCGTCCCGCGGATCACCGCGGCCTCGTCCTTGAGCCGTTCATCCTGTCCGAAATAGAAATAGCCGAGAATGACCACCATGCCCAATGCGTCAGCCCTGCGGATGATGTCGCCGGCGCGCGATAGGAATGGGGACCGGAGGGTGCCGTCGGTCTCGAACGCCGAATTGTCCCAGGGCTGCGCCTTGGAATAACCCTCGGGCGATCCGCCCTGGAGGTTCAAAGTGATGGCGAGCAAACCGCGCCGGCGCCATTCCGGCATGGCGGCAACAAATTCACGGGTGTTGCGCGCCGCATCCCATGCGCCGGTGTCAGGGTAAGCCCACAGCGAGCGATTGCCGGTTCGCATGTCTCTCCTATCGTCAAAAATCCCCTGCACCATGCGCGAGTTGAGCAGCAGTCCCTCAACGCGGTGCCCGCGCCATGTGCGTCCTTCGCAGGTCGGCCTGCCGTTGATCAAAAAATCCTCGCCGCGGATGGAGACGACGGTTTGCGCGCTGGCGGTGCGATCACACCATCCGCACGCCGAAGTCAGAAGCGCGAAAAGGAGGACCGTTTTCATTTCCACAAAACAAAACGCTTTCGCCACCCTTTCAAGATTGGCCCATCAATCAAAGTAATCACCATGAATCAGGACCATTTGATGTGACGACAAAAGTGTCGTCACTCCTTGCCGTAGCCATTGGTCCTTGGCGGATGTGGTGTCATGAGTTCCCGCCAGGGAGTCCCGACACTCCTGTCGGAACTCCTTGCTGAAATTCGCCCTCATCCCCGGTTCGCCTGCCAGTGCTTGCGCAGGATGCGCTTGGTTTCCTCGACCGCGAGCGGTGATTCGTAGGAGCCGTGGCCGGTGGGCACGATGAGCTCCGATTCCGCGCCATCGAGATGGGCGCTGGAATAAGGCACGATGCCGTCGCTGCTTTTGGGCGTGTCGCCCTTGCCGCGGTCCCCGACCACGGTGTGGTACGGCACGCCGGGAACAAAAGGCGATTCATTGAGCGCCCGGTAAATCGGCGCGCCGGGTGAGAGCGAAGAGATGCTGTTGCTGCCGCTCTGGATCCGTTTGGGGTCCCGCAAGAGATGGGAATTCAAAGTGACGATCGAAACCTGCAGCCGCACGATGGTGCCCGGCAGCCGCACCAACCGTGCCCCAAGGCGTCCGATCCAGCTGTCCGCCATTTCCGCGCCGCGGTGGGGCGCGGAGAAAAAGACCGCCCGCTTCACCTGCGGCACCGGCTTGATGAACACCAGTTGCCGCACTTCCTCGCGCTTGTCCTCGGGCAGTTTCACCTCGGAGAAATCCTTGTCGGAAACCGCCTTCCAAAACCGGTCGTCCACCTTGCAGATGAGGGAGCGCGTCAGCACGCCGCCCATGCTGTGGCCCACGACCACCATGTTGCGCGAGGCGAGGTCCCGGCCCTGGGGATCATAGTTGTCCTGCACCGCCTTGAGCTTTTCAATGATGAGGCGCCGGGAGTACGGCACCGCCATGCCGCTCGGGTAATACATGACCCAGAACTGGTAGTGCGCGGAGATTTCCGGGTCCGCCTGGAGTTCGGCCACCAGATTGCGCCAGATGAGGGGCGACGACTGCAACCCATGAATCATGAGCACCGGGATGCGGTTCGGATCATAGGGTTGCAGCATGTAAAGGCCCGCCAGTTTCATGCGGTCTTCCACGTGCAAAAAGCCACCCAGTCCCAGGCCTGAAGCGCTCAACCCATCCATCTGCTGGGCCAGAGGGGTGACGCAGTCGCGCGAGACCGGGATTTGCCGGTTTCCGAAGGGAAATTCGCGACGCTGCATCGGATCCAGCAGGGTGATCGTCACGCGCGATGGCGCAGGGCCGTGGCTGGGGGGAAAGATGGCAAAGGCGGTCAACGGCAGGCTCAAGCCACGCTTGGCTGCAAAGGCCAGTTCCTTTTCCCGCTCCGGCGTGCGCTTCCTCAATCCCGACATGGTGGCACCGACTCCGGAAAGCCGCCCCTCGCTCGTGAATCCCTTCGTCTGCACCGCCTTCGTGGGCAGGACCTCGTCGAACCATCCCGGGTCGACAGCGCCAGCCATCGAACTGTCCACCGTCACCGTGAAATCGCCGCCCGGGGCTGAGATCGATTCCGGCGCACCCTTTCTCAAGCCGCCGCGGTTGAAGTCCAGCGCCACAAATTGCTCCACCGAACGGTTGTACAAATCCGCCATGAATCGCGCGGGCGCCGCCTCGTTGGCCAGCAAAGCCTCGCGCGGCGTGTCTTTCACGGCGTAGTTGGCGCCCTCGGCGGCCAGCAGCCAGAGTCCACGCGCGTCCGCCTTCTCGCGCCGATAGCCCCGCTGACCCGCCAGGTCGGCGGCCACGATCGCCACTGCTGAATGCAGTTGCGGCTTTTGGTCTGACATCGCGCGCAATCGCGCCAGGGCTTGTTCAGGTTCCTTTTTGTAAAGCTTGTCGAGACCCGCCTCGCGCAATTGAGTCACGGCCACAGCGTGTTCCCGTTTCCACGCTTCGTCACCGCGCCATCTCTGCCAGGCTTCCGCCGGATCCATCTTCTTGGCCGATACCGTGACCCCGTTGCAATGGCACAGCAGCAGGCAAACGGGAACCGCGCTGATCAAAAAAAAGGGTCGCCGCATGACCAGGATTAACAGTTGAATGTCAGGCATTAGGGAATGGGTTGCCCCACAGTGCACGTTGCCGGGTCGCTGGCAAGCGCATCACAACGGCGGCGGCAGCGGGAGCCCCTCGCGAATCCGTTTGGAGAAATCCGGGTCCACATCGGCGGCGAGGGCGCGGTCGTTGATGCGGGACCGCCGCTCCAGCTCTTTCCAGCACATTGGGATCCTAAGCTTAGAATTCCACGTGGACAAGTTGTCG
>JADMIO011288123.1_pt1 | contig 46255 bp, 49 predicted proteins | sample 8958161 | NCBI WGS metagenome assembly JADMIO01 (sample SAMN16585339, study PRJNA669376) | soil metagenome | isolation source: Crop rotation soil | place: USA: Cullars Rotation, Alabama | collected 2011
GCCGCGACTTCAAGTCACGTGAATTCCAAGCTTCGGATCCCACTGTGCTGGAAAGAGCGCTGCTCGAAGCCGAATTGCCGATAGAGCCGCACGGCCGGCTCGTTGCCGTGCTCGACCTGCAGGTACGCATGCCGGGCGCCCAGCTCCCGGGCGGCGGCGAGCAGGCTCGCGACCAGGGCGCGCGCGTGCCCGCGGCGGCGCGCGGCCTCGTGCGTCACGATGTCGAAGAGGCCGGCGCAATCGTCCTCGACGATCACGAGGCCCGTGGCGACCACGCGTCCGCCCTCCTCGATCGCGAGCGGCCGGTGCGGCAGCGGCATGCCCTCGAGGCGCGCGCGATGCGCGCGCCGCTGCTCGGGTGGCGAGCCGCGCAGCTCGCCCACCGCCTCGACCCACGGGCCGAGCGCCATGGGCCGCGCGCGATCGCCCGCGACGTCCGCGCCGATCGCGGCGCTCTCGACCGAGGTGGGCTCGTAGCGCGAATAGCCGCGGTCGGCGAGGCGCGCATCGAGGTCGCCGGGCTCGACGAACGGCGTGATGCGGAAGAGCGTGGGGAGCCCCGCGGCACGGTAGAGCTTCTCGCAATACGCGATCTTCGCCTCGAGCGGCAGGCGCGACGGGTAGACCGCGTTCACCGAGCGCGCGCGCTTGGCCTTCCCGGGAGCGAGGCGCACCAGCCAGCCGTCGTAGAGGAGCTGCCCGGGCGGCGCCGAGGAGTTGAGCGACAGCTCCTCGAGCCGCCGCGCATCGGGACTCATGCGCGCAGGCGCTTGCCGGTCCCGGAGTCGAAGAAGTAGAGCTTCCCGGGCCGCGCGTGGAACGTGAGGCTCTTGCCCGCCTCGGGCGTGGCATGCCCATCCACGCGCGCGACGATCGTGGCGCCGCCCACGTCGCCGTGCACCAGCGAGTCGGCGCCGAGCGCCTCCACCGTGTCCACCTTGAACGTGAACGCGGGACCCTCGCCGCCGCCGGCCTCCAGGTGCTCGGGACGGATCCCCACCGTGACGGCATCCGACACCTTGTCGCGCAGCCCGGCGGGCAGCGGGATGCGCAGCGCGCCCGCCTCGATCGCGTCGCCCACCCTCCTTCCCGGCAGGAAGTTCATCGCCGGCGAGCCGATGAAGCCCGCGACGAAGAGCGTGTTGGGATCGTCGTACACCTCGATGGGGCGCCCCACCTGCTCGGCCACGCCCGCGTTCATGACGATCATGCGGTCGGCGAGCGTCATCGCCTCGACCTGGTCGTGGGTCACGAAGATGCTGGTGGTCCGGAGCTCCCGGTGCAGCTTCTGGATCTCGAGGCGCATCTGCACGCGCAGCTTCGCGTCGAGGTTCGAGAGCGGCTCGTCGAAGAGGAACGCCGCGGGCTCGCGCACGATGGCCCGTCCCATGGCCACCCGCTGGCGCTGGCCGCCGGAAAGCTGGCGCGGCTTCCTCTCCAGCAGCTGCCCCAGTTCGAGGATCCTCGCGGCGTTCTCCACGCGCTTGCGGATCTCGTCGCCGGGCATGCGGCGGATGCGCAGGCCGTACGACATGTTCTCGTACACCGTCATGTGCGGGTAGAGCGCGTAGTTCTGGAACACCATGGCGATGTTGCGGTCCTTCGGCTCCACGTCGTTCACGACGCGACCGCCGATGGAGATCTCGCCGGAGGTGATGGTCTCCAGGCCCGCGATCATGCGCAGCAGGGTGGACTTGCCGCAGCCCGAGGGCCCCACGATCACGATGAACTCGCCGTCGGCGATGGTCGCGGTGACGCCGTGGATCACCATGACCCCGGTGGTGTAGCTCTTCTTCACGTCCTTGAGCGCGATCTCGGCCATTTTATTTCTCGGTCTCCACGAGTCCCTTCACGAACCACTTCTGCATGAGGATCACCACCAGCGCGGGCGGCAAGAGCGCCAGCATGGCGGTCGCCATGATGAGGTTCCATTCGCTGGTGGCGTCGCCCCCCGCGATCATGCGCTTGATCCCGATCACCACCGTGTACATGCTCTCCTCGCTGGTGATGAGGAGCGGCCAGAGGTACTGGTTCCAGCCGAGGATGAAGAGGATCACGAAGAGCGCGGCGATGTTCGTCTTCGAAAGCGGCAGCAGCACGTCCCAGAAGAAGCGGATGGGGCCCGCGCCGTCGATGCGCGCGGCCTCGGCGAGCTCGTCGGGGATCGTGAGGTAGAACTGCCGGAAGAGGAAGGTCGCGGTGGCCGACGCGATGAGCGGCAGGATGAGGCCGCCGTAGCTGTCCAGGAGGTGGAGGTCGGAGGCCACCTTGAAGGTCGGGATGATCCGCACCTCGATCGGCAGCATGAGCGTCACGAAGATCATCCAGAAGAAGAAGTTGCGCAGCGGGAAGCGGAAATAGACGATCGCGAAGGCGGAGATGATCGAGATCACGATCTTGCCGATCGCCACCCCCATCGCCATCGCGAAACTGTTGACGAGCATCGGCAGCACGGCCGCGTGCGAGCCCTTCTCGGAGCCGGACGTGAGCACCTGCGCGTAGTTGTCCAGCATCTCGGTGCCCGGCGTGAGCTTCATCGGGACCGTGATCACCTGGTCGTAGGTGAGCGTCGAGGCGATGAACGTCACGTAGAGCGGGAAGGCGACCACCGCGACCCCGAGGATCAGGATCGCGTGCGCGAAGAAATCCGCCCAGGGCCGGTTCTCGACCATCTCAGTACTGGACCTTCTTCTCGACGAAGCGGAACTGCACCACCGTGAGCGAGATCACGATGATCATGAGGATCACCGACTGCGCGGCCGATCCACCCAGGTCGGCGGCCTTCACGCCGTCGTTGTACACCTTGTAGACGAGGATCTGCGTGGCGCCCGCGGGACCGCCCTGCGTGGTCGCGTCGATCACCCCGAAGGTATCGAAGAACGCGTAGACGATGTTGATGACGAGCAGGAAGAACGTCGTGGGCGACAGCAGCGGGAAGACGATGGTCCAGAAGCGCCGGAAGGGCGTGGCGCCGTCGATGGCCGCCGCCTCCAGCAGCGAGCGCGGGATCGACTGGAGGCCCGCGATGAAGAAGAGGACGTTGTAGCTGATCTGCTTCCAGGTCGCCGCGACGACCACCAGCAGCATCGCCTGGTCGCCCTTGATGTTCCAGTTCCAGTCGACGCCCGCGAGCCTCAGCCAGTACGACACGATGCCGATCGAGGGCGCGAAGAGGAACGCCCAGAGGATGCCCGCCACCGCGGGCGCGACCGCGTAGGGCCAGATGAGGAGCGTCTTGTAGACGAGCGCCCCGCGCACGACGCGCTCGGTCATGACCGCCAGCAGCAGCGAGATCGCGATGCCCGAGGACGCCACCATCAGGCTGAAGAACGCCGTGACCTTGAACGAGTCGAGGTAGTTGGGGCTGCGCAGCAGCTCGGTGAAGTTCTGGAACCAGACGAACTGGGTCGACTGCCCGAAGGGGTCCTGCACCAGGAACGCCCAGTAGACAGCCTGGGCCGCCGGCCAGAAGAAGAAAATGATCGTCACCGCGATCTGCGGCGCCACGAGGGCGTACGGCAGCCACGGTGACTGGAAGACGACGCGCTTCTCCATGGGCTATCCCGCGTCCCGATCAACGGCCGCCGGGGACCGTTCCATCGGGACGGCCCGGGTGTGCGCGGCGCGCCGCGTCATTCCCGGGCCTATTTGTTGGCGGCTTCGAACTTCCTCAGGATCTCGTTGCCGCGGCGCACCGCGTCGTTGAGCGCCGTCTGCGCGTCCTTCTTGCCCGCGAACACGGACTCCATCTCCTCCTCGATCACCTCGCGGCCCTGCACGAAGTTGCCGAAGCGCAGCCCCTTCGAGTTGGCCGTCGGCGGCTTCTTGGTGAGCATCTTGATGGCCACTTCCGCGCCGGGGTTCTTGTCGTAGAAGCCGGACTTCTTGGTGAGGTCGTACGCAGCGTACGTGATCGGCACATAGCCCGTGCTGGTATGCCATTCCATCTGGATGTCGGGCTTGGAGAGGAACGCGAAGAACTTGGCGACCCCCTTGTACGCGTTGTTGGTCTTGCCCCCCATGACCCACAGCGAGGCGCCGCCGATGATCGCGTTCTGCGGGGCGCCCGGCACGTCGTCCCAGTACGGGATCTCGGTCACGGCCCAGTCGAACTTGGCGTCGCGCCGCACGTTCGCCTGGCCGCCGGTGCTCTCGGTGAGCATCGCGCACTCGCCGCTCGAGAACTTGGCCCCACCCTGGTTGGTGCGGCCCGCGTACTGGAAGGCACCCTTCTTGGCGAGCTCACCCAGCATCTGGACCTCGCGCACGTGCAGCTTGTCGTTGATCTTGAACTCCGTGTCGAGGCCCGCGAGCCCGTTCTCCCTGGTGCCGATGGGGATGTTGTGCCAGGCCGCGAAGTTCTCGATGTGCACCCATGACGGCCACGACGTCGTGTACGCGCACTTCTGCCCCGACGCCTGGATCTTGTCCACGTCGGCGAGGAATTCCTTCCAGGTCTTCGGCGGCTTGTTGGGATCGAGGCCCGCCTTCCTGAACGCGTCCTTGTTCCAGTAGAAGATCGCCGTCGAGCTGTTGAACGGGAACGAGAGCATGTTCCCCTTGGAGTCCGTGTAGTAGCCGGCCACCGGCCCGATGTAGGCCTTCGGGTTGAAAGGCTCGTCGGCATCCTTCATCAGCTTGTACACCGGCACGATCGCGCCCTTCGCCGCCATCATCGTCGCCGTGCCGACCTCGAAGACCTGCAGGATGTGCGGAGCGTTGCCGGCGCGGTACGCGGCGATCGCGGCGGTCATCGACTCGGGGTACGTGCCCTTGAACACCGGCACGACCTTGTAGTCCTTCTGGCTCGCGTTGAACTTGTTGGCGAGGTCGTTCACCTTCTCGCCCAGCGCGCCTCCCATCGAGTGCCACCACGAGATCTCGGTCTGCGCCTGCGCGCCGGTGGCGGCGAGGCCGAGGGCGAGCGCCGCGAGCAACGATTTGCGAATCATGGAAAGTCTCTCCTCCGGTGTGATGTTGGCCTGTCCGGTTGGCGTTGTTGTGACGGCCGGAAACGCCGCCAATGGTACATCAGCCGCCCGAGAGCGCGGCGACGACGAGCACTTCGTCCGCGGAGCCGAGCGCCATGGCGAGCGATCGCGCCTGCACCCGGTTCACGAAGATCTTGATGTGGGGCCGGATCGCGTCCTGCTCGTCGATGATGCGGAAGCGGATGCCGGGATGGCGGCGATCGAGGTCGCCCAGGAGCTCGGTGAGCGTGCCGCCCTGCGCCTCCACTTCGCGCCGGTGGCCGGTGTACTCGCCGAGCGGCGTCGGGAGCAGGACCTTCAATCGACGAGCGCCGCCTCGACGGCGTACACCTCGGGCAGGTGCAGCGTGAGGCACTTCCACGAGTCGCCTTCGTCGAAGCTCGCCCACACCTCGCCGCTGGTGGTGCCGAAGTAGAGGCCCACGGGGTCGAGCGCGTCGGCGGTCATCGCCTGGCGCTTCACGGTGTACCAGGCCTGCGCCGGGGGCAATCCGCCGGCCTGCCGCTCCCAGCTCGCGCCGCCGTCGCGCGTGCGATACACCGCGGGCTTGCCCTCGATCGGCATGCGCGGCCACACCGTGCCGCCGTCCATCGGAAACACCCACGCGGTCTCGGGATCCCGGGGATGCAGCACCATCGGAAATCCGATGTCGCCGATCTCCACCGGCATGCGGCGGCCGATCCGCTCCCAGCGGCCGCGCGCGCGGTCGAGGCGATAGATGCCGCAGTGGTTCTGCTGGTACACGTCGCCGCTCACCGGATGCACGCGCAGGCAATGCGGATCGTGGCCGTATTCCGCCTTCGGGTCCGGGAGGAAGTCCGCGGCGCAGCCCCGATTGAAGGGCCGCCACGTGTCGCCATGGTCGCGCGACTCGAACACGCCGCCGCTCGAGCAGCCGAAGTAGATGTGGCGCGGGTTGTTCGGATCGACGTTGATGGAATGCAAGGTGCCGCCGTCGGGCGGCGCATCCTGCGCGTCGCCGATCCACTTGCGGCGATCCGGGTTCGCGTTGAAGCCCGGCATCCCCTTCCAGGTGCGCCCGGCATCTTCGCTCACGAAGAGCCCCTGCGGCGACGTTCCCGCGTACCAGCGGTCGCGCTCGGTCGCGTGCGCGGGCGCAAGCCAGAAGACGTGCGCCACGCTTTCGCCCGCGGAACCCTCGGGCGCGCGCTCGAACGCGGGCGGCGCGGAGGATTCCTCCCACGTGCGGCCGAGGTCGCCGCTGCGAAAGACGGTGTGCCCGAGGTGGCCCGCCTTCACCGCGGCGAGCAGCGTGCGCCGATCGCGCGGATCGACGACCGCGTGGTGGACCGTCTGCCCGAGGAAGTGCGGGCCGTCCATGCGCCACGACCTGCGCCGGGCGTCGGCCTCGAGGATCCAGAGACCCTTGCGGGTCGCGACGGGGACGAGCAGTCGTGCCAAGCCGTCCCCGCGCGCGTCAGTCCTTCTTGATGAAGGACTTCAACGAGCCCAGCAGGCCGCTCTTCTTCTCTTCGGCCGGCGGGTCGGGAGTGTGGTGCACCACGTAGTTCGGCTGCGGCGTCTTCGGGCGCGGCGGCGTGTTGCCCGCCGGCTTGTTCATCAGCACCGAGCGCTTCACCAGGTCTTCCCACTTGTTGGGGCGGCCGATGAAGTACTTCGCGAATTCCTCGACGGCCTGCTCGTTCATCTCCTGCGCCATGAGCAGGAAGAGGTCCACCTGGAAGCCGCCCACGTTCTTGGTGACGATCTTGATCTTGCCGTTCTCGTGGTCGCCCTCGATCTTCGCCTGCACGCGGAAGTCGCAGCTCACCTTGAAGACCTCGTGGGTGATGACCTTGCGCTCGTTGCGGAACTGCTCGCTCTTGTGCTCGATGTTCGACTGCCACAGGACGTCGCGGAATTTCTCCATGTCGTCCGGGCCCTTCTTCACGGTGAGCACCTTGTCGCACCAGTCGCGGTAGGCGACCTGGACCTCGCCGTAGTAGTCCTTGTCGATGAAGTGCTTCGACCGGAAGTCGCAGAAGAAATCCTTGACGACCAGGCCGTCGATGTCGCCCACGGTGGGCAGGCTGAACTTGAACGGCGACGGCATCTGCACGACGTTGAGCTGCTTGCCCAGGTCGTTGAGGTAAAGGAAGGAACGGCGCAGCGCGTGATCCACCGCCACGGCGGTGGCGCGCATGCTTTCGGTGCGATCGACGTCCTTTGCCTTGAGGTCGTCGGCCTGCTTCTTAAGATCGTCTAAGAGTCCCACTTATTGCTCCTGGACCGGCCCTGAACACCGGTGTGCGTAGGGGATTTTAACGTATCATCCCAACAAAACTCAAAGTGTTCAATCCCTTACAAATGTCATGAAGGCCGTCCTCGCCTTCGACCAGGGCACCACCAGCTCGCGCGCGATCGCCTTCGGGCGGGACGGCCGAATCCTGGGAACTGCACAGCAAGAATTCCGCCAGATTTTTCCCCAGCCGGGATGGGTCGAGCACGACGCCGAGGAGATCTGGCGCACGCAGCGCGACGTGGCCTCGCAAGCGCTCGCCGCGGCAGGACTTTCCGCCGCCGACGTGTCCGCGGTGGGCATCACGAACCAGCGCGAGACCACCGTGCTGTGGGACCGCGGTACGGGACGTGCGGTGGCCCCCGCCATCGTCTGGCAGGACCGCCGTACCGCGTCGCGATGTGACGCTCTGCGACAGGCGGGCCACGAGGCGCTTTTCACCTCGAAGACCGGCCTCCTGCTCGACGCGTATTTCTCGGGAACCAAGCTCGCGTGGCTGCTGGACAACGTCGCCGGCGCCCGCGAACGCGCGCGGCGCGGCGAGCTCGCTTTCGGGACCATCGACGCCTGGCTCGTCTGGCAGCTTTCCGGCGGGCGCGTCCACGCGACCGACGTGACCAACGCGTCGCGCACCTTGCTCTTCAACATCCACTCGCTCGAGTGGGACGACGACCTCCTCGCGCTCCTCGACATCCCGCGCTCGGTGCTGCCGAGGGTCGTGCCCTCGAGCGAGATCGTCGCGCGCACGGCGTGCGAAGGGTTGCCCGACGGGCTCCCGGTCGCGGGCATCGCGGGCGACCAGCAGGCCGCGCTCTTCGGGCAGGCGTGCCATCGCCCCGGCATGGCCAAGAACACCTACGGCACCGGCTGCTTCCTCCTCATGAACACCGGCGAGAAGCCCGCGGCCTCGCGCAACCGGCTCCTCGCCACGGTCGCGTGGCGGCGCGGCGGACGCACGACCTATGCGCTCGAAGGCAGCGTCTTCATCGCGGGCGCCGCGATCCAGTGGCTGCGCGACGGGTTGGGAATCATCGCGCGGGCTCCCGACATCGACGCGCTGGCGGCGAGCGTTCCCGATGCGGGCGGCGTGTATTTCGTGCCGGCCCTCTCGGGGCTCGGCGCGCCCTACTGGGATCCGCATGCGCGCGGCACCATCGTCGGCATCACGCGCGGCACGACGAAGGCGCACCTCGCGCGCGCGACGCTGGAATCGATCGCGTTCCAGAGCGCGGAGCTGATCGAGGCGATGGCCGCGGACAGCGGCATCGCGCTCACGGAGCTGCGCGTGGACGGCGGCGCGACCGCCTCGAACCTGCTCATGCAGATGCAGGCCGACCTGCTCGGCGTGCCGGTGGTCCGGCCGCGGGTGACCGAGACGACGGCGTTGGGCGCGGCGTATCTCGCGGGCCTCGCGACCGGGTTCTGGAAGGACGAGGCCGAGATCGCGGCGCTGTGGTCGCGCGACCGGGTCTTCGAGCCCACCCTCTCGCGCGGCGAGGGCGCGGCGCGGCTGGCGGAGTGGAAGCGCGCGGTGGAGCGCTCGCGCGCGTGGGCGCGAGCCGGCTAGGCCGCGGGAGCCGCGAGGAAATGCCGGCGGTAGTGGCGCAGCTCCTCGATCGACTCGTACACGTCGGCGAGCGCCTCGTGGCGGCCCTCCTTCGCCACGCCGGCGAGCACAGCGGGGTTCCAGCGCTTCGCGAGCTCCTTCAGCGTCGAGACGTCCACGATGCGGTAATGCAGGTACGCGTCGAACGCGGGCATGTAGCGCGCCATGAAGCGGCGGTCCTGGTGCACGGTGTTGCCCGCGAGCGGCGCCAGGCGCTCGCCCACGAGGGGCTTCAGGAACTCCACGATGCGGCGCTGGACCTCTTCCTCGTCGAGCGTCGAGGCGCGCACCTTGTCCACGAGGCCCGACTTGCCGTGCGTCGATTTGTTCCACGAATCCATCGCGTCGAGCACCTCGTCGGGCTGGTGCAGCACGTACACCGGCGCTTCGGCGATCGTGTTCAGCTCCGCGTCCGTGACCACCATCGCGACCTCGAGGATGCGGTCGCGCTCGGGAACGAGTCCCGACATCTCCATGTCTACCCAGACCAGCGGAGTCTTGTCGATTGCCATAGCTCTCCAGTCTACCAGCCGTGAACGCCTCCACCTTCGCCGCCGTATTCGTGGTCTTCGTCGCCGCCGCGCTCGCGTGGCGCACGTGGCTGGCGCTGCGCCAGGTGCGCCACGTCGCGCGCCACCGTGCCGAGGTCCCGGCCGATTTCGCGGGCGTGATCCCGGTGGAGGCGCACCAGCGCGCCGCCGATTACACGCGCGACAAGCAGCGCCTGGGGCTCGTGGAGACGCTGGTCGTGGACGGCGTGGTGCTCATCCTGCTCACGTTGGGCGGCGGCATCGCGCGCATCGACGCGGCGAGCGAGCGTCTTTTCGGCGCGGGGAGCCTGCGCGAGCTCGCCACCGTCTTCGGGGTCCTGCTCGCGAGCACGCTCGCCTCCCTCCCCTTCGACCTCTATCGCACCTTCGTGGTCGAGGAGCGCCATGGCTTCAACCGCATGACGCCGGCGCTCTTCGCGCGCGATCTCGCCAAGGGGATGGCGCTCGCCGTGGCGATCGGCGCGCCGCTGTTGCTCGTGGTCTTCTGGCTGCTGCGCACCGCGGGGCCGCTCTGGTGGCTCTACACGTGGGTCGCGTGGATGGCTTTCACCGTCGTGCTCGTGATCGCCTTCCCGCGCTGGATCGCGCCGCTCTTCAATCAATTCACGCCGCTCGAGGAAGGGGAGCTGCGCCGCCGCATCGAGCAGCTACTCTCGCGCTGCGGGTTCACCGCATCGGGCCTCTTCGTGATGGACGGCTCGCGCCGCTCGAGCCACGGAAACGCGTATTTCACCGGTTTCGGCCGCACGAAGCGCATCGTGTTCTTCGACACGCTGATCGATCGGCTCACCCCCGACGAGATCGAGGCGGTGCTCGCGCACGAGCTCGGGCACTTCGCGCGCGGGCACATCCCGCGGCTCCTCACGGTGCGCTTCGCCCTGGCGCTCGGCATGCTGGCGCTCCTCGGCTGGCTCTACGGCGAGCCCGCGTTCTACGAGGCCCTGGGCCTCGACGCGCCGCACATCGGCGCGCTGCTCGCGGGCTTCTCGCTCGTGGTCCCGGTGTTCACGTTCCCGTTCCAGCCGCTCGCGAGCCTCATGGCGCGCCGGCAGGAATTCGAGGCCGACGCCTTCGCCGCGCAGCACGCCTCGGCCGCAAGCCTCGCCTCGGCGCTCGCGAAGCTCTACCGCGACAACGCGGCGACGCTCACGCCCGATCCGCTGCATTCGCTGGTGTATGATTCGCATCCCCCGGCGGCCCTGCGCATCGACCACCTTCGCAAGGCCGATCCCGTCAACGGAATCGCATCCCCATGAACGAGCTCGCGCGCAAAAAGTGTGTGCCCTGCGAAGGCGGCGTCGACCCGCTCACGCCCGAGCAGGTGCGCCCGATGCTGAAGGGCCTGCAGGGTTGGGCGCTGCAGCCCGACGGCATGATCGCCAAGACCTACCGGTTCAAGAACTACTTCGAGACGATGGCGTTCGTGAACGCGGCGGCCTGGGTGTCGCACCGCGAGGACCACCATCCCGACATGCTCGTGAAGTGGGGCGAGTGCCGCGTGTCGTACGTCACCCACGCGATCAACGGGCTCTCGGAGAACGACTTCATCTGCGCGGCGAAGCTGGACGCACTGTTCGAGATCTAGCCACCGACCGATGACCACCCGGCGCGAGAGGAGCGAGTCGGTCGTCGTCGAGGGGCGCGTGGTCGCGGACTTCGGGCGCGAGTTCCTGGTGGAGTTCGCCGACCGCCGCCAGGTCGTGTGCACGCGCAAGGGCAAGCGCCAGGACGCCACGTGCGGCGATTTCGTGGAGGTGAGGCTCACGGGTGCCGCGCAGGGCTCGATCGAGCGCGTCGGCACGCGGCGCAACCTGCTTTTCCGCAGCGACCAGTGGCGCGAGAAGATGCTCGCGGCCAACGTGGACCAGGTCGTGATCCTGCTCGCGCCCAAGCCGCCCTTCAGCGAGGCGTTCCTCAACCTCTCGCTCGTCGCCTGCGAGGCCGCGCGCATCCCCGCCATCATCGCGCTCAACAAGTCGGACCTGCCCGAGCACGCGCAGGCGCTCAAGTCCCTCGCCCCCTACGAGAAGGTGGGCTACTCCGTCATCAGCATGTCGGCCAAGTTCGACACGACGCAGGCCCTGGCGCCCCACCTCGAGCACAAGGTGACGCTCCTCGTGGGCCAGAGCGGCATGGGCAAGTCGCGCACGGTGAACGCCCTCGTGCTGTCGGAAGTCGCCCGCGTGGGCGACCTCACCGCGTCGCTCGATTCGGGCGCCCACACGACGACGTTCTCGCGCTTCTACCGCCTGGACAAGGACACGGCGATCATCGACACGCCGGGCTTCCAGTCGTTCGGCCTCTTCCACCTCACCGAGGACCAGATCGGCGAGGCGATGCGCGAGTTCCGCCCGTTCCTCGGCCACTGCAAGTTCAACGATTGCGCGCACTTGGGCGAGCCGGGCTGCGCGGTGATCGAGGCGTCGCGGAAGGGCGAGGTGAGCGCCGAGCGGCTCTCGTTCTACCAGGTGCTGATCGAGCAGCACCGCGACCTGCACGAGCAGCATCCCGACTGGGCTAGGTAGACCGCGAGAGCCTCACGGGGATGCGGCGGGGGCCGAACTGGCGCTTCGCCTCGAACGCCTCGAAGCGTCCCGGGATGGAGGCGCCGCAGTCCGGGCACGCGCCCTCGGGCGTGAGCCGGTACTTCTCGATGCGGTACCAGTCGCGCACGATCAACGGCGACTTGCACGACGGGCAATACGTCGTGCCGCCTTCACGGTCGTGCACGTTACCCGTATAGACGTAGTGCAATCCCTCATCGAGCGCGATCCGGCGCATCCTCGCCAACGTCGCGGGCGGAGTCGGCGGCAGGTCCGTCATCTTGAAGTCGGGGTGGAACGCCGTGAAATGCAGCGGCACGTCGGGCCCCAGCTCGCGGCAGATCCACTTCGCCATCGCCCGGTTGTCCGCGTCGGAATCGTTCTTCGTCGGGATCAACAGCGTCGTGATCTCGAACCACACATTGGTTTCATGCTTGAGGTATGCGAGCGTATCGAGGACGGGCGAGAGCTTCGCGCCCGTGAGCTTCACGTAGAACTCGTCGGTGAATCCCTTCAGGTCCACGTTGGCCGCGTCCATCTTGGCGTAGAACTGGCGCCGCGCCTCGGGCGAAATGTAGCCCGCGGTCACCGCCACCGTGAGCACGTCCTCGGCGTGGCACGCATCGGACGCGTCCATGGCGTACTCGGCGAAGATCACCGGGTCGTTGTAGGTGAATGCCACGCTGCGGCAGCCAGACTCACGCGCCGCGCGGGCGATCGCGTCGGGCGTCGCCTCGTCCATGAGGCGGTCCATGTCGCGCGACTTGGAGATGTCCCAATTCTGACAAAATTTGCAGGCGAGATTGCATCCCGCCGTTCCGAACGAAAGTACCGCGCTCCCCGGAAGGAAATGATTGAGCGGCTTCTTCTCGATCGGATCGACGCAGAATCCCGAGGAGCGGCCATACGTCGTGAGCACCATCGCGTCGTTCACGCGCGCGCGCACGAAGCATGCGCCGCGCTGCCCTTCGTGAAGGCGGCAGTCGCGCGGGCAGAGGTCGCACTGGATGCGGCCGTCGTCGAGCTTGTGCCACCACCGGCCCGGGTGGAAGTCGCCCTCGAGGTCGTCGGGATCGCGGGCGGTCAAGCGTATTTCTCCACGGTGTATCGCGACACACGAACGTCGGGATGCCAGAAGCGCGGCGGCAGGCCCGCCTTGCGGCGCAGTTCGCCCAGGAACGCGAGCGGGTCCGGGAGGCCTTCCCACACCTGCGGCAGGAACGTGGCCGACAGATCGTGGAACTCGAAGTAGATGCCGTCGATCCCCGGTCGCATCCGTGCGATCGCCTCGTCCTCGCTGCATGCGTCGAGCGGCTCGCGCGCAGACAGCACGGACACCTCGACGGCGAGGCGCGGGATCTCCTCGCGCGTGACCGGCGGGAAGCGCGGATCGCGATAGGCGGCGGCGCGTGCGCTGTGCGCGACATCGTCGCCGAGCGGCCGGTGCGCCTGGACCGACCCGATGCAGCCGCGCAGCTCGCCCTCCAGCCGCAGCGTCACGAAGCTCGCGCCGTGCGCGCGCAGCCACTCCTCGGCCCACGTCCGCGGCGAGGGCCCCGTTTCCCCCTCGATCGCGGCGCGCGCGATCGAGAGCAGCACCGGGCCGCGCGAGGGCTCCTCACGCATGCGCGGGCTCCGTGAACGCGAAGGCGCCATAGCCCACGACGCGGCTGCGGTCGCCCGCGGTGTCGCCGGAGTTGCGCAGGTCCACGAGCTCGGGCGCGAGCCCGCGCCGGCGCGCGGCCTGGAGCAAGCCGTTGATCGGCGCCGCGCCGCAGGCCTCCTCCGGCGCGAGGTGCGCGTCGAGCTCGAGGATCGAGCCCGCCGTGTCGCGATCGCACGCGCACGCCACGTCGTACGGATGGTAGTGCGAGAGATCCGAGCTCACCACGATCAGCGTCTCGTCGCCGCCCCACAGCGCGTCGAGGAGCTCGGCCGCCTCCGCGGGGCTCGCATCGCCCACCACGATGGGTACCAGCTTGAACGCGCCGAGAACGGCCTGCAGGAACGGCACGTGCACCTCGAGTGAATGCTCGAGCGCGTGGGCGCGGTCGCTCACCTCGACGAACCGGAGCTTGCGCAGGCGCGCGAGCGCCTCGCGATCGAGCTCGACGCGGCCGAGCGGCGATGCGAATGCCTCGACCGAGGGAATGGCGGCGCCGCTCACGTAAACGCGATGCGCGGGCCCCGCGAGCACGACGCGCGTGACCTTGCCGCGCAGCGGCGCGAGGCGCGCGTAGATCGACGCCGCGATCGGGCCGGAATACATGTAGCCCGCATGCGGCGCGATGATCGCCTTGGGTGCGCGCGCGTCGCCGGGCGCGGGCGCGGCGTCGGCGAGATAGGCGGCGATTTCCGTGGCGAGCGAGGCGGGATCGCCCGGGTAGAAGCTACCCGCGACGGCGGCGGGACGGACGAGGGACATCGGAGCTCCCTGTCGGGAAATGATCCCAGCCTACGCCTTCCTCGCGGGCTTGGGGGCCGCCCTCAGGCGAGCGTGACGGTCCGCTCGAGCCGGCCCGCGCGATCGTGCCGCGCGACGAGCGTCACGCTCGCACCCGCAGGGGCGCGCAGCGTCCATTCGCATTGCCCGCGATCGGCGGTGAGCTCGGGGCTCGGCAGGAATGCCTGCAGCGACACCTTGCTTGCGCGACCCTCGAGCTGCCCGCCTTCGACGCGCGCCTTGCCCGCGAGGAGCCGCGCGTCCTTCGGCAGCTCGATCTCGTACACCACGCCGCGCACGACCTTGCGCTCCAGCGCGCGCTTGGTCACGTAAGACGGCAGGTAGCCCGAGTTCTGCACCGCGAACCGGATCTTCCAGGTATCGGGGCCGAGGCGATGCACGTCGGTGCGCAGGTGCTCCAGCCGCGGCAGCGTGAGCGCCTGCCACGTGAGCCAGCCGGGGAAGCGCTTCACCTCGCGCTCGCGGTACTTCTCCGGCGGGTTGCGGAACGTGGCGAGCTTGTTCCAGCCGCCCAGCTCCACGCGCCCGAGCTGCGGATGCTCGAACGGATACCAGTCGACGTAGCCCTCCCCATTCAGCTCGCGATCGCTCCACTCGATGAGCTTCAAGTCGTCCTCGGGCGGATGCTCGCGGTACCAGTCGATGAAGTGGTACTCCTTCACGCCCGCTTCCTTCACCGGCGCCCAGATCTCCACGGTCCAGAAGAACTGGCCCAGGTGCTCGTAGATCCAGTCGAACCCGCCGGTGATGACCTGCTTCGGGTGGTACTTGAAGTCGTGGAAGATCGAGATGTTGGGATAGCCCGTGAGCTCCGTGCTCTTCTTGCCGAAGAGCTTGTAGAGCCACAGGTCCTCGGCCGGCATGTTCTCGTCGGCCTCGCTCGAGAAAGGCCGCAGGATCACGCCGCTGTGGGTGTGGAAGCTCACGCCGGCGCCGATGTTGGGGTGGCGCGTGACGAAATCGACCACGGCACGCACCTCCGGCTCCGAGGTGGGGTACGGGCCCGCGCCCAGCTGCTGGAATTCCTGCCGCCAGCCCGAGGGGAAGTTGCGGTTGAGGTCGAGCCCTTCCTTGTCGCGGTTCATGCGGATCTCGACGCCGTCGTAGCCGACGAGCGTGCCCTCGGGCATCACGCGCCAGTACTCTCCGCCGGACTCGGCGGGGTCGCGCGCCGTCATGAGCCGCGGGTCGCTCGGGTGCGCCTTGTACGCGCCGTGCGGATCGCGGATGCGCATCATGAGGATGCGGCCGTCGCCGTCCACGTCCTCGACGTTGAGGCCGTCCACCGGATCCTCGTCGAACGGATACGGCCGGGTGGACGAGCGGATGTACTTCGGCCGGTCGGCGAGCGCCCATTCGGCGCCGTCGGGATTGATGCGCGGGCAGGCATAGACGACGCGCGTGTCGAGCAGGCGAGTGATGTCCGGATCGGACCCGTAGCCCTGCTCGAGCGTGGCGAGGTAGTAGAGGCACGCCGTCGAGGCGGTGAGCTCGCCCGCGTGGATGTTGCCGTCGATCCAGAATGCGGGCTTGTCGGCCGCGGCGCCGGTCCCGGTGTTGGTCGCGGTGAGGACCCAGATGTCGCGGCCCTCGTGGCTCTTGCCGATGCTCTCCAGCGCGAAGAGGCCGGGCTTGCGGGCGATGAATCCCCGCAGGATCTCGGTGAGCTCGGCGTAGCGGTAGAACCGGTCGAAGCGCTGCTCCATCTACTCTTCGCCCGTGGCTCCCAGGGGTTTGTCGCGATTCCTGCGCTTCTTGAGGTACGCGGCGATGAGCGGGGCGATCAGGATCACCACGGTGAGCCCCAACAGCAAGGCGGATATCCCGTGCGTCACGAAGATCTTCGGGTCGCCCTGGCTGATCGAGAGCGAGCGGCGCATCTGCTCCTCGGCGAGGGGCCCCAGGATCATGCCGACGATCACCGGCGCCGTGGGGAACCCGTAGCGGCGCATGAGGAAGCCCACGAGCCCGATGGCGTACAGCAGGAAGACGTCGAAGGACGATTGGCGCATGCCGTACACGCCCATCGTCGCGAACACCAGGATGCCGGCGTAGAGCTGCGGCCGCGGGATCTGCAGCAGCTTCACCCACAGGCCCACGAGCGGCAGGTTGAGCACCAGCAGCATCACGTTGCCCACGTAGAAGCTCGCGATGAGGCCCCACACCAGCGCCGAGTTCGATTCGAACAGCAGCGGGCCGGGCTGCAGACCGTATTGCTGGAACGCCGAGAGCAGGATCGCTGCGGTCGCCGACGTGGGCAATCCGAGCGTGAGGAGCGGCACCATCGTTCCCGTGGACGACGCGTTGTTCGCCGCCTCCGGTCCCGCGACACCCTCGATCGCGCCCTTGCCGAACTCCTCGGGATGCTTGGTGAGCTTCTTCTCCATGGCGTAGGAAAGGAAGGTCGGGATCTCCGCGCCGCCCGCGGGGATCGTGCCGAACGGGAAGCCCACGAGCGTCCCGCGGATCCACGGCCCGATCGAGCGCTTCCAGTCCTCGGCCTTCATCCAGATCGAGCCCTTGATGGACTCGAGCTTCTCGTCGACCTGGTTGAGCTTCGAGGCGAAGTAGAGCGTCTCGCCCACGGCGAAGAGGCCGACCGCGACCGTCACGACCTCGATGCCATCGAGCAGCTGCGGGATGTCGAATGCGAAGCGCGCCTGCCCGGTCTGGTTGTCGATGCCGACGAGGCCGATCGAGAGGCCGAGGAAGAGGCTCACGAGGCCCCGCAGCGTCGATTCGCCGAGCACCGCGGACACCGTCGTGAAGGCGAGGATCATCAGCGCGAAGTATTCGGGCGGGCCGAACTTGAGGCCCAGCTCGACCACGAGCGGCGAAAGGAACGTGAGGCCGATCGTCGCGATCGTCCCCGCGAAGAAGGAGCCGATGGCGCTCGTCGCGAGCGCGGGCCCCGCCCTTCCCCGCTTGGCCATCTCGTTGCCCTCCATCGCGGTCACGATGGTGGCGCTCTCGCCGGGCGTGTTGAGGAGGATCGAGGTCGTCGAGCCGCCGTACATCGCGCCGTAGTAGATCCCGGCGAACATGATGAGGGCGCCGCTCGCATCCACCTTCGTCGTGATGGGAAGCAGCAGCGCCACCGTCACCGCGGGCCCCACGCCGGGGAGCACGCCCACCGCGGTGCCGAGCGCGCAGCCCACGAGGCACCACATGAGGTTCGGCCCCGTGAGCGCCACGGCGAAGCCGTGCATCAATTGGGCCCAGACGTCCATCTAGGGGAGCACTCCCTTGAGGATGCCCGGGGGCAGCGTGAGCCCGAGCCCGTAGTTGAACATCGCGAGCACCGCGGAGCCGAGCACGAGGCCCACCACGATGTTGAGCACCCAGCGCCGGCTGTTGAAGCCGCGCGCCACCATCACGAAGAGGATCGTGGAAGCGAAGATGAACCCGAGGATCTCGATCAGCAGCCCGTAGGCGACGATGCCGCCGGACACCCACGCGAAGGCGGGCCAGTCCATCGGAAGCTTCGCCTCGGCCTCCTCGTCGACGTTCTCGAAGCCGCCCGCGAACGCCTCCTTCATCAGGAACGCGCCCAGGATGATCATGACGAAGCCCACGACTCGCGGGACGACGCCGGGCCCCACCTGCGCGTAGCCGCCGCCGGCCGGGAGGAAGAACGAGCCCCCGAAGACGCAGGCGCCGATCGCCAGCACTCCGGCGGCGACGGCGACCTGCCCTTTCGGGGCGTTCATGGCGTTATTTCTTGCCCAGGCCGAGGTCGGCCAGGATCTCGCCGATGCGCTTGTTCTCGCTCGCGATGTAGTCCCTGTACTTGTCGCCCGGAAGGTAGAAGTCCTCCCACTCCTGGCGCTTGAGGGCTTCCTGCCACTCCTTGCTCTTCACCGCCTTCTCGACCACCTTGACCAGCTCGTCGCGCTGCGCGGTGCTGATGCCGGGCGCGCCGAAGACGCCGCGCCAGTTGGCGAGCTCGACGTTGACGCCCTGCTCCTTGAGCGACGGGATGCCTTCCATCGCCTTCGCCGACGAGACCGCGAGCGCGCGCATCTTGCCCGACTTGATGTGCTGGGCGAATTCCGAGAGCCCCGAAATGCCGGCGGTCACGTGGCCGCCGATGATCGCGGAGACCGCCTCGCCGCCGCCCTTGAAGGGGACGTAGTTCACCTTGGTCGCGTCCACGCCGATCGCCTTCGCGATGAGGCCCGCGAGGATGTGGTCGGTGCCGCCGGCGCTGCCCCCGCCCCAGGAGACGCTGCCAGGATTCGCCTTGAACTTGTCGAGCAGCTCCTTCAGCGTCTTCGGGCCGTTCGCGGGAACGACGATCACCTCGTACTCCGACGTGAGGCGCGCGATCGGCGTCACCTGGTCGATCGTCACCGGCGACTTGTTCGTGATGAGGCCGCCCACCATCACCATGCCGCCCATCATCAGCGCGTTCGGGTCGCCCTTGGACGAGTTCACGAATTGCGCGATGCCGATGGCGCCCGCGGCGCCGCCCTTGTTGTCGTACTGGATGTTCTTCACCGCGCCGGAGGCCTGCATGGCCTTGCCGAGTTCGCGCCCGGTGGTGTCCCACCCGCCGCCGGGGTTGGCGGGGATCAGCATCTTCACGGAATCGACCGCCATCGCGGCGGGCGCGAGGGCGAGCGCTGCGGCTGCGAAAGCGGCGCGCGCGCGGGAAATCACGTTCATGGAGTCTCTCCTTCGGGAAATTATTGCCGCCCGCTCGGGTCGTGCGGCAGTTATTGCGGCGAGTGTATCGGAAATCGGCTACGCCAGTTGCAGCGCGGCGCGCAGCAGATAAACGATCGACCAGACGATCAGTGCACGCCAGAGGAGGCCTTCGAGGCTCGCGAGCGCGTCCTCGCGCGCGGGGTCGCCGGAGCCGAGCGACGGTCGGTCCACCGGCGCCGCCGCCCCCGGGATCGGGTCGCCCAGCCGCACCCCGAGGGCCCCCGCGCCGCTCGCGAGCACGATGCCCTCCTCCGGCTGCACCCAGCGCGTCGCCTGCGAGCGCCAGCAGAGGAGCGCGTCCTCGAAGTTGCCCACGAGCGCGAACACGAAGGCCGTGGCGCGCTGCGGAATCCAGTCGATGAAGTAGAAGCCGCGCGCCGCGAACCAGCCGAAGTCGCGCTCGGCGGGATCGACGCCGTGCTCCCAGGTACGCGCGGCGCGGCGCGCGAGCGGATGGAGCACGAGCCCGAGCGGGCCGGGGAGCACCAGGAACCAGAAGAGCGGAGCGAACGTTCCGTGGTGCGCCTCGCGCAAGGCGTGCTCGGCCGCGAGGCGCGCGATGGCGCCGGCGTCCTCGCCCTCGACGGGCTCGCCCTGCCACTGCGCGAGCGCGATCGCAGCGGCGGCCGAGTCGCCCTCGCGCAGGGAGCGCTCGATCGAGGCGAGCTGGCGGGCGGTCTGCAGGAACCGCAGCGTCGCGTAGAGGAAGGCCACGTCGAGCGCCCAGGCCACGACGGGATGGATCGCGGCGGCGAGCGCCGCCACGAGCGCAACCGGCACCAGCACGGCGCCCATCAGGACGAACCACGCGAGGATCCCGGAGTTGCGGTCGCCCGCGTTGAGCCGCTTGGCCGCGGACATCGACAGGCGGCCGTAGAACGCGGGGAGCGGAGGGCGGCCCTTCACGGGCCACGCATGCTGCGCGAGGAGTGCGGCGAGGAGGGCTAGGAGGCTCACGGGAATTCCCGCTGATTATAATGGTCGGCGTTGGTTCGCCCGAATCGAAATCCCAAGGAGAGACACCCATGTTGAAGAGGCTCGCGCTCGGCTGCGTCGTGCTCGCCGCCGCGCTCACCGCGTCCGCGCAGGACTTTCCCACCCGCACCCTGACCGTCATCGTGCCGTTCGCGGCCGGCGGCCCGACCGACACGGTCGCGCGCCTCATCGCGCAGTCCATGGGCAAGACCCTGGGCCACGTGATGATCGTGGAGAACGCGGGCGGCGCCGGCGGCACCATCGGCGTGGAGAAGGTCGCCACCGCCAAGCCCGACGGCTACACGATTCTGCTCATGCATATCGGCATCTCGACCGCGCCCTCGCTTTACCGGAACCTGCGCTTCGACCCGCAGAAGAACCTCGAGCCCATCGGCCTCATCACCGACGTGCCGATGACGTTCATCGGCCGCAAGGATTTCCCGCCGAAGGACTTCAGGGAGCTCATCTCGTACGTGAAGGCCAACAAGGACAAGGTCACCTACGCCAATGCGGGCGTCGGCGCCGCGTCGCACCTCTGCGGAATGCTCTTCATGACGGCGATCCAGACCGACCTCACGACGGTGCCGTACAAGGGCACGGGCCCGGCGATGACCGACCTCATCGGCGGCCAGGTGGACTTCATGTGCGACCAGACCACCAACACGACGCCGCAGATCAAGGGCGGCAAGGTGAAGGCCTATGCGGTCACCACGAAGACGCGCGTGAAGTCGCTGCCGGACGTGCCGACCGCGGACGAAGCGGGCCTCAAGGGCTTCGAGGTCGCGGTATGGCACGGCTTGTGGGCGCCCGCCGGGACGCCGAAGCCGGTCATCGACAAGCTTTCGGCGGCGCTCAAGGCGGCGCTCAAGGATCCGGCGGTGGTGCAGAAGTTCGCCGAGCTCGGCACCGAGCCCGTGGCCGAGAACCGCGCGACCCCGGAGGCGCTGCGCGCGCACCTCAAGTCCGAGATCGAGAAGTGGAGCCCGATCATCAAGAAAGCGGGCGTGTACGCCGACTGACGGCTAGCGCGGATGCCTGCCGCGGATCGGGGCGAACATGGCCTCGATCCGCGCACGCTCCGCCTCGATGTCCTCGCCGATCTCGAGCGTGGGACCGAACCGGATGACGCGCGCACCGTAGTCGAACGCGGCGAGCATCACCGGAACTCCGGCGCCGCGCGCGATATGGAGGAATCCGGTCTTGAAGTGCGGCACGGGCTTGCGCGTGCCTTGCGGCGCGATCGCGAGGATGCGCCGATCGACTCGCGCGAAAGCCGCCACCGCGTCGCCGACCACGCCGTGCGGGCTCGACCGGTCGACCGGGATGCCGCCCATCCACCGCATCAACGGCGCGAGCGGCCCCTTGAAAAGGGTGTGCTTGCCGATGAAGGCGATCCTCAGGTCCAGCGCGAACATGGCCGCGCCGCCGACGACGAAATCCCAGTTGGAAGTGTGCGGCGCGACGGCGACCACGAACTTGGCGAGGTTCGGCATCTCGCCCTCGACGCGCCACCCGAGGAGGCGCAGGAGCGTCCGGCCTAATGCGCGCATGACGGCGCTGCCGCGCCGGGGAATCTCGCTCCCGAGCTCGGGAAGCGCGGCGCTCAAGCGAAGAGCGCGGCCACCGCCTTGAGGTCCACGTTGCCGCCCGACAGCACGATGCCCACGCGGCGATCGCGCACGTCGACGGCGCCCTTCATCACGCCGGCGGTGGCGAGCGCACCGGTGGGCTCGACCACGAGCTTCATGCGCTCCCACAGGAACCGCATCGCCGCCACGAGCTCCTCGTCGGTGACGGTGATGATGTCGTTCACGTGCCGCAGCACGAGCGGGAACGTGAGCGCTCCCAGCGATTGCGTGCGCGCGCCGTCGGCGATGGTCTGGGGCACGTCGATGTGCACCAGCTGCCGCGTGCGCAACGAGCGCGCGGCATCGTCTCCCGCCGCCGGCTCCACGCCGATCACCCGCGTCCCGGGCGAGAGATGGTTCGCCGCGATGGCGCAACCCGAGAGGAGCCCCGCGCCGCCGCAGCACACGAAGAGATAGTCGAGCGGCCCCACGTCCTCGATGAGCTCCTTCGCCACGGTGCCCTGGCCCGCGATCACGTGCGCGTGGTCGAAGGGCGGCACCACCGCCGCGCCCTTGTCTCGCGCGATGCGCTCGGCGAGCTGCTCGCGGCTCTCGCCGCGGGCGCGGTCGTAGAGCGCCACCTCCGCGCCGTAGCCGCGCGTGGCCGCGACTTTCACCGCCGGCGCATCCGCGGGCATCACGATGGTGGTGGGAATGGAAAGCAGGCGGCCGGCGAGCGCCACGGCCTGGGCGTGGTTGCCGGAGGAAAACGCGACCACGCCCCGCTTGCGCTGCGGCGCGTCGAGCTGCGAGAGGGCGTTGTAGGCGCCGCGGAACTTGAAGGCGCCCATGCGCTGGAAGTTCTCGCACTTGAAGTACGCCTCGCAGCCCGTGAGCGCGTCGAAGGTGCCCGAGGTCGCGACCGGCGTGCGGTGGGCCACGCCCTCGAGGCGGGCCGCGGCCGCCTCGACGTCGGCGTAAGTGACGGGCGCGGCGGCGGAGGCGCGGTCGTTCATTCGAGGTTGATGGTGTCGTCGAAGGAGACGGTGAGCTCCGCACCCCCGGCCATGCTGAGCGTCATCTTCACCGGAAGCTTCTCGTTGCCCTTGATCTTGCCGGACTTCATCGCGCGCTCCACCGCCATCTCGATCTCGCGCTGCGAGTGCACGCCCACGTGCTTCAGGAACTTGCGGATGCTCATGTTGAATGCGTCGGGATTCATCGCGCCTCCTTCAGCCGGCGGTGGTGGAGATCGAGACCAGCGCGTCCTTCAGCGTGTCCTCGGGCAGCGCGTTCACGCTCTCGGCGAGGATCTCGGCCTCGGTGGCGACGCGCTCGGGCAGGTTGCGGCTGTCCATCACGGCCACGAACTGCGCCGCGGCACCGGCCACGCGCAGGAGCTTCGCGCGCTCCGACATGAGCAGCTCCACCTCCTTGCTGAGCATGAAGGAGCCGGTGTTTTCCATCGATGGTGCGGTCATTGGGATTCCTCTGGGAATCCGACATTCTACGCGTGCGCGAGTGGCAGGTTCACGAGCAGGTTCTGCGGCTTGAGCTTGAGCGTGCGGTCCGGGCGGCACGCGAGCCCGAGGTACACGGGCCGGCCCGCGAGCTCGGGCGACGCCTGGGCGGGATCGGCGAACTCGAGGCGGAAAAGCACCGCGAGGCGCTCGAGCTCGGCGGGTTCGAGCCTGTCCCCGCGATACAAGGCGTCGAGCATCGCGCTCGCGTCCACGTCGAGCCCCAGGTGCCAGCGCCAGCGCGGATCCTCCACGCTCGCCTGCGGCGCGATCGTCACGCGCGCGCCCGTGAGGCGCAGAACCCACGCCTCCAGCACGCGAGCGAGCGCCTCCGCGCCCTCGCGGCCGGGCGTGAGGTCGAGCACGAAGCTGTAGAGCTCGTCGCGCAGGAAATAAAGCGGCGCGTTCTCGCCATTGAGGACATCCATCTTCACCTCGGGCATCTGCGTGCGCTGCCGCTTGAGCAGGCGCCCCACGTCGCCGAAGCCGCCGGTCTCCGAGAAGCGCTCGAGCGTTGCGGCGTCGGCCGCCAGCACCTGGCCGCCGTCGGTGCTCACGCGCTGGCGGCGGAAGAGCATCTCGCCCGCGCGGCACATCCAGGCGTCGCCGCTGCCGTCCAGGATCGCGCGCACGATGGCCTGGGCGAGCGCATCGACGAAGGGTGGGGCGAGATCGACGGCCTCGCGCGAGAAGAGATCGACGTAGCAGGCCTCGAGCGAAGGGAACGCGGCGACCCGGTCGCGGAAGCGCAGGAACTCGCTCCAGTTCTCGCGCGCGTCGGCATCCTCCACCGCGGCGAGCTCGCCGGGCTCGACGGCCGCGAGGGGATCGGCGGCGAGCTTCGCATGGAGCGCGCGCTCCCGAGGCCCCGCCTCGTCCGGCGGCATGAGCTCGTCTCCCGCGAGGAAGCGCGCGAACCAGGGTCCGGTCGCCACCAGCCCCGCGGCACCGTGCCCGAGCGTCGCGAATCCGCTCGACGCCCAGAAATCCTGTCCCACCCTAGTCCTTCACGCCGGCGCGTCCCACCAGCGTCATGAGCGTCTGCGTCCCGGTGGCGCAGTGCGTGCGCCGGCCAGCCTTCTCCACCCAGGCGTCCAGGCGGCAGACGGTGAGCGTGCGGCCGCTGCGGATCACCTCGCCCACGGCGATCGCGCGCTCGCCGTCGGCGGCCGCGAGGAGGTGCAGCTTGAACTCCACCGTGAGGACGCCCGCCTCGGCGGGAAAGAGCGTGAAGCCGGCGTAGCCCCCCGCGGAGTCCGCGATGGTCGAGATGACGCCGGCATGGAAGAACCCGTGCTGCTGCGAGAGCTCGGGGCGGAAGGCAAGCGAGATCTCCACGCGGCCGGGCTCCACGCGATCCAGGGTCGCGCCGATGAGCTCCATGATCCCCTGGCGGGAGAAGCTCGCCCGCGTCCGAGATTCGAAGTCCGGATTCGCGGGCGACGGCATCACGAACCGAGCGTGGCGACCTCGGGAAGCGGAAAGCCGTTGAAGTTGCTGGCGTAGGCGGTGGTGTAGGCGCCGGCGTTCTTGATGAAGATGAAGTCGCCTTCCTGCAGGTCGGCCGGGAAGAGCTCCTCGCGCATCACCACGTCCACCGAGTCGCACGTCGGGCCCGCGACGTTCCACGAGACCGGCTCGCCGTCGCGGTCGGTGTAGATGTTGTAGCGCAGGCCCTCGGTGGTCTCGATCACGCCGCCGAAGACCCCGGCGTCCCAGTACATCCAGCGCTGGTCGTTGCGGGTCGCGGTGCCCACCACGCGGCAGATGAAATACCCCGCGTCCGAGACGAGGTAGCGGCCGGGCTCGGCGATCACGTGGACCTCCGGGCCGAAATGGCGCAGCTCCTTGTTGATCACCTCCGATATGGTCTCGATGGAGGGGATCGGCTTCACGTGGCGCACCGGGTAGCCGCCACCCAGGTTGAGGAGCCGCGGGCGCAGGCCCACGGAACGCATCGAGGCGAAGACCTTGCGCGCGCGCTCCATGCCCACGCGCCAGTTCTCGGGGTTGAGGCACTGCGAGCCCACGTGGAACGTCACGCCCGCGAGGTCGGCCTTGCACTGCACCGCCGCCTCGATCAGCTCGGGCACGTCGTGCATGTGCGCGCCGAACTTGCCCGCGAGCGGCCAGTCGCTGCCGATGTTGGGTGCGTCGATGCGCAGGTACATCTTGGCGTCGGCCTTCACCGACTGGACCTTGCGGATCTCCTCGGCGCTGTCCACCACATACCACTCGACGCCCTTCGCCGCGGCGTACTCGAGGTACGGGCGCGACTTCATCGGGTTGGAGTAGAAGATCTCGGCCGGCGCCACGCCGAGGCCCATGAGGATGTCCAGCTCGGCGATCGAGGCGATCTCGAAGCCGGCGCCCTCCTGGATGAGGACCCTCAGCACGCGCGGGTCCGGGTTCGCCTTGACCGCGAAGTGCGGGCGCACGCGCGGAAGCGCCGCCCGGAAGCGGCGCGCCTTGGCCCGGACGATGTCCAGGTCCACGAGGAGCACGGGCTTCCGGTAGGGGTGCTTTGCGAGGTACTGCTTGACCCGGGTGAAGTCGAGGCTGGTTTCCGGGTGGGAATCGAGGGGGAACTCCGGCTGCGGGCGGAGCTTCTTGATCGTTGCGGTTCGTGGCATCGAGGTCTCTGGAACAGGGAAACGAAAAATACGGGCGCGCGCGGGTCGTGCCGGAACGAGCCGGCCAACGGGCGGCGTCAGTGGTTTCTCGGTCCTGTCATGATGACCTCCTTCGTTCCCCGGCTGGGGACGGAAAAAGCGTCGGGATTCCAGTCCCTTACGCCTGTTTCGGGAAAAAATTCGCGGGAAGTATAGGGCAAAAAAACCGCGCCGCGTGAGATTTTTTGGGTACTCGCGGTGAGGGATGGTTCCAATTGCAACGGGGCCTCAGATCTTGGGCAGCGTCACGCCCTTTTGGCCCTGGTACTTGCCCCCGCGGTCGGCGTACGAGGTCTCGCAGACCTCGTCCGATTCGAAGAAGAGCATCTGGGCGACGCCCTCGTTCGCGTAGATCTTCGCGGGAAGCGGCGTGGTGTTCGAGAACTCCAGCGTGACGTAGCCCTCCCACTCGGGTTCCAGCGGCGTCACGTTCACGACGATTCCGCAGCGTGCATACGAGCTTTTCCCCAGGCACACGACGAGCACGTTGCGCGGGATGCGAAACCGTTCCACGGTCCTCGCGAGCGCGAAGGAGTTCGGCGGGATGATGCAGACGTCTCCCTTCAGGTCGACAAACGACTTGGCGTCGAAGTTCTTCGGATCGACGACGGTGGAGTGGACGTTGGTGAACACCTTGAATTCGTCCGAGCAGCGGACGTCGTACCCGTAGCTCGACGTCCCGTAGGAGACGATCTTCCCGCCCTTCCCCTCACGCACCTGCCCCGCCTCGAACGGCTCGATCATGCGGTGCTCCGCCGCCATGCGCCGGATCCACTTGTCGCTCTTGATGCTCACGTTTCTTCCTAGTTGTTCTGGATGACGATCTTGGGAAAGACGCCCGAGCGGTCCTCGCCCTGGCGGGCGATGCGCGCGGCCACCTTGCGCGCGATGTCGCGATAGATCGACGCGACCGCGCCGTCGGGCTCCGAGACCACGGTGGGCTTGCCCGAGTCGGCCTGCTCGCGGATGCGGATGTCGAGCGGGAGCGACCCCAGGAACTCGACGTCGTAATCCTTGGACATGCGCTCGCCGCCGCCCGAGCCGAAGATGTGCTCCGCATGGCCGCAATTCGAGCAGACGTGGATCGCCATGTTCTCGACGATGCCGAGGATGGGGATGCCGACCTTCTCGAACATCTTGAGGCCCTTGCGCGCGTCGATGAGCGCGATGTCCTGCGGCGTGGTGACGATGACGGCCCCCGTGACCGGGACTTTCTGGGCGAGTGTGAGCTGGATATCGCCCGTGCCCGGCGGCAGGTCCACCACCAGGTAATCGAGGTCGCGCCACTTGGTCTCGGTGAGGAGCTGCTCGAGGGCCTGCGTCACCATGGGACCGCGCCAGACCATGGGCGTGTCCGGCTCGATGAGGAATCCCACGCTCATCGCCTGCACGCCGTGGCCCTCGAGGGGCTCCATGGTCTTGCCGTCCTTCGAGGACGGCCGCCCCGTGATGCCGAGCATGACCGGCTGCGAGGGCCCGTAGATGTCGGCATCGAGCATGCCCACCGTGGCGCCCTCGGCCGCGAGCGCGAGCGCCAGGTTCGCCGCCGTGGTGCTCTTCCCCACGCCGCCCTTGCCCGAGGCCACCGCGATGATGTTCTTGATGCCGGGCACGAGCTTCACGCCCCGCTGCACCGCGTGGGAGACGATCTTCGAATGGACGTTCACGCTCGCGTGGGCGATCCCGGGAAGCCTCTTGAGCCTCTCGGTCACCTGCGCGCGCACCTTCTCGATCACGCCGCGCGCGGGGTAGCCCAGCGCCACGTCGAGCGCCACGCGATCGCCCTCGACCTTCACGTTCTTCACGGACTTCGACTCGACGAAGTTGCGCTGCGTGACGGGGTCGATCAGCTCTGAGAGCGCCGCGAGGACGTCCCGGTCGGTGGTGGCCATGCGTTCGGGGGCGGAAAGGGGCGGGAAAACCAAGGAATTTTAAAGCAATTTGCTATCATCGCGGAGCCGCCCTCGTCCCCATACATGCCCCGCAAGCTTTTCGTCACCACGGCGTTGCCGTACGCCAATGGCCCGTTCCACATCGGCCACATCATGGAGTACGTCCAGGCGGACATCTGGGTGCGCTTCCAGCGGCTGCAGGGCCACAAGGTGAACTTCGTGTGCGCCGACGACACGCACGGCGCGCCGATCATGCTGCAGGCGGAGAAGGAGGGCATCGCGCCCGAGGAGCTCATCGGCCGGGTCCAGGAGTCGCACAAGCGCGACTACCAGCGCTTCGGCATCAGCTGGGACAACTTCCACACCACGCACTCGGAGGAGAACCGCGAGCTCTCCTCGGCGATCTTCCTCGCGCTCAGGAAGCAGGGCTTCATCGACACGAAGACGATCGAGCAGTTCTTCGACCCGGTGAAGGGCATGTTCCTGCCGGACCGCTACATCAAGGGCGAGTGCCCCAAGTGCGGCACGCCGGACCAGTACGGCGACTCGTGCGAGAACTGCGGGGCGGTCTATGCGCCCACCGACCTCAAGAACCCTTACTCGGCGCTCACGGGTGCGAAGCCGGTGCTGAAGAAGTCCGACCACTTTTTCTTCAAGCTGTCCGATCCCCGTTGCGTCGAATTCCTGCGCGCATGGACCCAGGACGGCAAGCTCCAGCCGGAAGTCGCCAACAAGGTGCGCGAGTGGCTGGACGGGGGCCTCAACGACTGGGACATCACCCGCGACGCCCCCTATTTCGGCATCGAGATCCCGGGGGCCAAGGGGAAGTACTTCTACGTGTGGCTGGACGCGCCCATCGGCTACCTCGCGTCGCTGAAGAACTACCTGGAGAAGAAGGGGCAGGACTTCGACAAGTACCTCGCGGACCCCAAGGTCGAGCAGGTCCACTTCATCGGCAAGGACATCATCTACTTCCACACGCTCTTCTGGCCCGCGATGCTCAAGTTCAGCGATCGCAAGGTGCCCGACAACGTGTACGTGCACGGCTTCCTGCAGCTTTCCGGCGAGAAGATGTCGAAGTCGCGCGGCATCTCGGTGAGCCCGCAGAAGTACATCGACCTCGGCCTCAATCCGGAGTGGGTCCGCTACTACCTCGCCGCGAAGCTGAACGACCGCGTCGAGGACCTCGACTTCAACCCCGACGACTTCCTCTCGCGCGTCAACTCGGACCTCGTCGGCAAGTACGTGAACATCGCGAGCCGCGCGGCGGGCTTCATCGCCAAGCGCTTCGCGGGCAAGCTCTCCGAGGAGCCGCTCACGGCGGGCCGCGAGCTCAAGCACAAGATGCGCGGCGCCGTCGCCGCCCCGGCGGCGCCCGCGGCGGCGGACGACCAGGCGCCGGCGATCCTCTTCGAGGTGCGCAGCTTCGCCGACGCCATCGCCGCCGACTACGAGTCGCGCGAGTTCAGCAAGGCGATCCGGCAGGTCATGTTCCTCGCCGACCGCGTGAACCAGTACGTGGACGAGCACAAGCCGTGGGAGATCGCGAAGGAGCCGGGCCAGGATGCGGCGCTGCACTGGTTCTGCACGCTCTACCTCGAGCTCTTCCGCATCCTCACGATCTACCTCAAGCCGGTGCTGCCGAAGGTGGCCGAGGACGTGGAAGGGTTCCTGTCGCTCGCGAAGCCCCTCGTCTGGGAGGACGTGGGCAACCCGCTCAAGGCCGGGCACACGGTGCAGCCGTACCGCCACCTCGTCTCGCGCATCGACCCCAAGCAGATCGATCAGCTGCTCGAGCCGGCGACGGAGGCGAAGCCCGAAACGCCGGCCAAGGCCGCGGCCACGGGCGGCGGCGACGCGCCCGAATTCAAGCTGGAGCCGGTCGAGCCGCCCAAGCCGCCGGTGATCCTGCCCGTGGGCGAGACGATCTCGATCGACGACTTCGGCAAGATCGACCTGCGCATCGCGCGCATCGTGGACGCGGAGCTGGTGCCCGACGCCGACAAGCTCCTCAAGCTCACGCTGGACATCGGCATCGAAAGCCGCACCGTGTTCGCGGGCATCCGCGCGGCTTACACGCCCAAGGAGCTCGTGGGTCGCCTCACGGTCATGGTCGCGAACCTCGCGCCGCGCAAGATGCGCTTCGGCGAATCGCAGGGCATGGTTCTCGCGGCGGGCGACGGCGGCTCCATCTATCTCCTGTCGCCGGAATCGGGCGCCACGCCCGGGATGCGGGTGAAGTAAAAAAAACGCCCGCCGGCTTTTCCGGCGGGCGCCACGCAAGTGCGCCTTGCGGGGTAAATCCTCTGGTCAGTGCGTCGTGCGGTCCCTCGCGCCGCCCTGGGGAAGCTCGGCGGGGGACTGCGCCGGCGCGGTCACCACCACGCCGATGCGCTTCGCGGGGGACGCGCCGTGGCCGGGCATCCGCGACGGCATCGAGAGGATCGTGCCGAGCATCAACACCGCCATCATTCCGGTGACCACCTTCTGCGTCGTATTCATGTGCCGCCTCCCTCGTGAAGACGGCTCCATCTTTCTCCTCGCGCGCCCTTTCGCCTGTGAATGCCCTCACAAACGGGCGCCCCGGGCGAATACAGCGGTAAGGCGGGGCAATACAGCTGTAACCATTGGCTAGAATCGCCCCATGCCTCGCCGCGAGCCCCTGGTTCCCCCGCCCTACGCCACCGACCGCGAGACCCTCGAGCGCGAGGTCGAGGTCGACGTGTTCCGCGCGAGCGGGCCCGGGGGCCAACACGTGAACAAGACGGAGTCGGCGCTGCGCCTCACGCACCCGCCCTCCGGCGTGGTGGTGATCGCCCAGGACTCGTCGTCGCAGCACCGCAACCGCGACACCGCGTTCCGGCGCCTCGCCGAAAGGCTCGAGCGCCTCAACTACGTGCCGAAGAAGCGCGTGCCGACAAAGCCCACCGCGGGCTCGCGCAAGCGCCGCATCGAGGGCAAGAAGCAGCGCGGCGAGACCAAGCGGCAGCGCGGGCGCGTGCGCCATGACGACTGATCGCGTGACGCGGCGGCTCGTGATCCATGGCCGCGTGCAGGGCGTCTTCTATCGCGAGTCGATGCGGCAGGAGGCCGCGCGCCTCGGCGTCACCGGCTGGGTCTGCAATCGGCGGGACGGGACGGTGGAGGCGGTGGTGCAGGGACCGCGTGAGGCGGTCGAGACGATTACGCGCTGGGCCCGGCGCGGCCCCGAGGACGCGCGCGTGCAGTCGGTGGAAGCTTCGGAGGCCGCGGGCGATTTCTCCTCGTTCGAGAAACGCCCGACGTTCTAGCCGCCCTTCAGCAGGCCCGCCTTCACCAGCGCCTTGAGCTTGCCGTCCTCGGCGCGCAGGTACGCGGCGAACTGCGCCGGCTCCATGGGCCGCGGCGTCGATCCCAGCTCGACGAGGCGCTTGTGCACCGCGGGATCGGCGAGCGCCTTGTTGAGCGCGGCATTGAGCACCTTCACCACGTCGGCCGGCGTGCCCGCGGGCGCGAGGAGCGCGCTCGGCGTCGCCGCCTCGAAATCGTGCACGCCCTCTTCCTGCAGCGTCGGCACCTGGGGCAGCTCCGGAATGCGCGCCTTCGTCCCCACCGCGATGGCGCGCAGCTTGCCGCCCTGGATCTGCGGCAGCGAGCTCGACGTCTGGTCCATCATCGAGTCGATCTGCCCGCCCACGAGGTCGATGAGCGCGGGCCCCGAGCCCTTGTACGGCACGATGTTCCACTGCACCTTGAGCGCGTCCTGCAGCAGCAGGATGGCGACATGGTTGGTCGTGCCGTTGCCGGAATGGCCGATGGTCACCTTCCCGGGATTCGCCTTCACGTGCGCGAGGTACGACTTGAAGTCCCTGTACGGGCTCGCCGCGGGTACCTCGAGGATGAGCGGGGTCACCGCCATCATGCCGACGGGGGTGAAGCTCTCGAGCGCGTACGGCGGGTTCGGCACCAGGAGCGGGCTCACGATGGTGGTCGCGGTGGTGCCGGCGACGAGCGTGTAGCCGTCGGGCGGCGACTTGGCGACGGCTTCGCTGCCGAGCGCCCCACCCGCGCCGGGGCGATTCTCGACCACGAACGGCTGGCCCAGCTGCTTCGCCATCGACTCGGCCACGAGGCGCGCCGTCACGTCGAGGTTCCCGCCCGGGGCGAACGGCACGACGATCTTCACCGGCTTGGCGGGAAAGGACTGCGCGAACGCGGCGCCCGCGACGCAGGCGGCCAGCAACAGCGCGTGGGTGGCATGGCGGATCTTCATCGTCGCTCCTCGGGGGTCAGTTCCAGTGCAGCCATTCGCGGACGCCGCGGCCCATGATCCATTCGAGGTCGCCCGCCGAGAGCCATGGCATGTGCTCGGTGAACATCGTGATCGCCTGCGCGTACGTGCACGGCAGCCGCGAGAGGTCGGTGCCCCAGAACATGCGCCGCGGCCCGAACGCCTCATACACGCGCAGCACGTACGGATGCAGGCCCACGTACGGATACGGCTCGTCGCTGTAGCTCGGCAGGGCGCTCGCTTTCGCGGCGACGTGGGGGAACCGCGCGAGCGCGAGGAGCCGGTCGAGCCCCCGGAACGCGTGCGCGTCCTTCTCGCCGTTCACGAGCCCGAGGTGGTCGATCACCAGGCGAAGCCCCGGGTGCGCCTCGATCACCGGCACGAGGCGCTCGAGGTAGGCCTGGTGCAGCAGCACCATGATCGGCAGCCCCAGCCGCTCGGCCTCGCCCCACACCCAGTCGAAGCGTCCGTCGAGGAACGGCTGGCGCAGGAGCGGCGTGTGGAACGAGAAGCGCAAGCCGAGCATGCCGGGCTCGTCGCGCCAGCGGGGCAACGCCTCGCGGGCGCCCGGCGCGTCCGGGTCGAAGCGGCCCATGACCGCGAAGCGGCCCGGGTGCGCGCGCGCCGCGGCGATCCCCAGGTCGTTGCGGTCGCCCTCCCAGGACGGCGGCACGATGATCGCGCGCTCGACACCCGCGGCGTCCATCTCGCGCAGCACCTCCGCGGCGCTCCACGGCCGATCGCGGTGCGCGTGCGCCCGGGCCGGCCACGGCCGCTCGGGCGTATCGGCGCCCCAGATGTGGACCTGAGCGTCGACGATCCGCACTAGTCGACGCTGGCGCCGGACTCGCGCACCACGGTGCGCCACTTCTCGAACTCGCGGCGCACGAACGCGCCGAACTGCTCCGGCGTGCCGCCCGCGGGATCCGCGCCCTCCTCGATCATCCGCGCCTGCACGTTGCGCTCGGCGATGAACTCGTTGGTCGCGCGGTTGAGCTCGGCGATGATCGGCTGCGGAGTGCCGCGCGGCGCGAAGAGGCCGAACCACGAGCCCGCCTCGAAACCGGGAAAGCCGCTTTCCGCGACGGTCGGCACGTCGGGCATCGAGCGCGAGCGATCCTTGCTGGTGACGGCGATCGCCACCAGGTTGCCCGCCTTGATCTGCTGGATCACCGACGGGATGGTGGCGAACATGAACTGGATGCGGCCCGCGAGGAGGTCCTTCACGGCCTCCGCGCCTTTGTACGGCACGTGGGTCGCCTCGAAGCCGCCGCGCGCGGCGAGCATGTAGCCCGAAAGGTGCGACGACGTGCCGATGCCCGTGGAGGAGTAGTTGAGCTTGCCGGGATTGGCCTTGCCGTAGGCGACGAGCTGCGCGACCGACTTGATGCCGAGCGCGGGATGTACCACGAGCACGTTCGGCACGTCGGAGATCTGCGCGATCGGCACCAGCTCCGTGAGCGGATCGTAGGGGAGCGACTTGTAAAGCGTGGGATTCACCGCCATGGGGCCCACGGAATTCACGATGAGCGTGTATCCGTCGGGGGGCGAGCGCACCGCGGCCTCGGTGCCGATGTTGCCGCCCGCGCCGGGCTTGTTCTCGATCACGAACGGCTGCTTGTACCTGTCCGAAAGCCGCTGCGCGAGGGAGCGCGCCATGATGTCGGTGGTGCCGCCCGCGGTGAACGCGACGATGATCTTCACCGGCTTGGACGGATAGGCCTGCGCGGCGGCCACGGCGGGTAGCGCCAGGGCGGCGCAGGCGAATGCGATGCGCGGAAGCCACATCATCGGGTTTCTCCTCAGGAGCGGAAGCCGGGATCCATGCGGTCGAGCTTGCGCAGGAGCGCCGGCCACTCCATCACTCCGTAGGGACGGCGCGTCTGCGGCTGGTAGTTCAAGTAGGTCTCGTCGAGGACCGCCTTCGGCACCTCGACGAGCTTCGCCTCCGTGGCCATCGCCGCGAGCTGCGAGCGCGCCGTGAGCTCGAGGCGGTGCATCCAGTTGAACGCCTCGCCGATGGTCTTGCCGACCGTGAGCAGCCCGTGGTTGCGCAGGATCAGCGCCTCGTTTTGCCCCAGGTCGGCGAGCAGCGACGCCTCTTCCTTCTTGTCGAGCACCACGCCCCGGTAGTCGTGGTAGCCGATCTTCAGGAAGCGCATCGAGGTCTGCGTGATCGGCAGCACGCCGCAATCGAGGGCCGAGAGCGCCATGCCGGCCCACGTGTGCGTGTGGATCACGCAGGCGACGTCGTGGCGCGCGCGGTGCACCGCACCGTGGATCACGTAGCCCGCCTTGTTGATGCCGTAGTCGAGCTCGCCGAAATCGGGCTTCGCGAGGATGTTGCCCTCGAGGTCGATCTTGATGAGGCAGGACGCCGTGATCTCCTCGTACATCATGCCGTAGGGATTGATGAGGAAGGCCCCGTCCTCGCCGGGCACCGCGGCCGAAATGTGGTTGGCCATCATGTCCGACATGCCGTAGTGATCGACGAGGCGGTAGCACGCGGCGAGATCGACGCGCGCCTTCCACTCCTCGGGCGTGACGCGGCTCTTCATCGACGCGATCTGCAGGTGGCCGAGGTTCGACATGCGGTGAATCTCCTATTCGGATCCGAGCGACGGCAACGGCCGCTTGCGCTCGATGTGGAAGCGCACCAGCGCCGCGAACCGGTACAACGCGTGCATGAACTTGCCGTAAGGCAGGAGCAGGAAAAGCGCGAGCACGAAGCCCAGGTGCAGCACGAGCAGCGTCCCCATGGCGCGCGTCTCGCGCAGGAACAATAGCGCAAGGCCGGTGGCCGCGATGGCGAGCAGCAGGACGAGGAACCCGGAGTCCATGCCGCGCTGCTCCGGATCTGCGAGCTGCGGATCGCGCCGCGAGGCGAGCCACAGGAGCCCGATGGGACCCGCGACGAGGCCCAATCCGCCCAGCGTGCCCATCACCACGGGCAGGCTGTAGAACGGATAGGGCGCGAGCCACCCGAAGAGGTAGTGGTAGATCGTGGCGACCGTCGTGGCCCCCAGGCAGAGCAGGAAACCGTAGAACGTGAGGTGATGGAAGTTGCGCCGCGCGAATGAGGGCCGGTCGGCGGGATAGGTGCAGCCGTCGCCGCCGCCGTCGAGGTAGCGCAGGCCCAGCGCATCCCAGGTCGCCGCGCCGAACGCCGGCGCGCGCACGAACTCCACGGCCTCCTCGCCCATCTCGGGCCAGAACTGCGTGAAGCTCATGAGGAACGCCACGAGGACGAAGGCCGCTACGGCCGTGAAGATGCCGGCCATCACGCCGTGCGGGATGAGCGCGTAGAACGACCCCTGCGCGTCGCTCCACGCGCTGGTGAAGCGGTCGCTGCCGGCGAGCCCGGCGGCGAAGACGAACGCAAGGGCAAGGCTCGCGGCGGTGACGAGCGCGGTGGCGACGCCGTTGCGCTCGTAGGCGGCGCCGAGGAAGGCCGGCCACGCGTACTTGCGATAGGTCTCGCGCCGCACCTGCGCGAGCGCGCGCGGGAAGTTGAGCCGGAACTCGTGCGGCGGCGCGTACTGGCACGCGTACAGGCACGCGCCGCAGTTGTGGCAAAGGTTCGCGAGGTAGTGCACATCGCCCTCGGTGAACTCGAGGCGCCGCTCGAGCGCGGGAAAGACGGCGCAGAACCCCTCGCAATAGCGGCACGCGTTGCAGATCGTGAGGACGCGCTGCGCCTCGGCGACGAGCGCGTCCAGGCGCGTGGGCTCAGTGGCGGACAAGCTTCGCGGCCTCCGCGCCCGCGATGCGGCCGAACGTCGTCCCGATCGACATGCCGATCCCCGCGATGTAGCCCTTCCCGAGCACGTTGCCCGCCATGATCTCGCCCGCCGCGAAGATATTCGGCGACACCGTGCCGTCGGCGAGGCGCATGCGCGCGGCGTCGTCGACGCGCACGCCGAGATAAGTGAAGGTGAGGCCGGGGCGAAGCGGATAGCCGTAGAAGGGCGGCGTATCGATCGCCCGCGCCCAGTGGGTCTTGGGCGGCGTGAGGCCTTCGGTGCGGCAATCGTCGAGCACCGTGTGGTCGAAGGTCCCCGGGCGGACGGCCGCGTTGAATCCGGCCACCGTGCGCTCGAGCGCTCCCGGATCGAGCGACAGCTGGGCGGCGAGGTCGCGCAGGCTGCGCGCCTTCAGCGGCGGGAACACGGGCGGCATGAACTTGCCCATGGATTTCGCGTCGATGATCGAGTAGCCGATCTGCCCCGGTTGCGCGGCGACCAGACGTCCCCAGATGGCGTACCGCTTCGGCCAGAAGTCCTCGCCCTCGTCGTAGAAGCGCGCGGCATCGCGATTCACCACGATGCCGAGCGAGACGCAGTCCACGCGCGTGACGATCCCGCCGTCGTATCGTGGCGAGCGCGCGTCGATCGCCACGCAGTGTCCCTGCGTCGCGTCGCTCACGGGCTGCGCTCCCGCGGCGAGGAGCTGCCTGAGGACCACGCCGCGGTTGTACGGCGTGCCGCGGCAGATGAAGTTGTCGGCCGCCTCGCCCCACGCCTCGCGCAGCCACTCGAAGTTGGACTCGAAGCCTCCCGCGGCCGCGACCAGGGTGCGCGCCCGCACTTCGTGCAGCGCGCCGCCGTGGCGGATGATCGCCGACGCGAATCGCCCGCCCTCGATGTTGAGCTCGACGGCTTCGGCTTCGTATGCGATCTCCACGCCCAGGTTCGCCGCGGTGCGGTAATACGCGTTCACCAGCGCCTTTCCCCCGCCGAGGAAGAACGCGTTGGTGCGCGAGACGTGCAACGTCCCGCCGAGCGCGTGCTGGAAGCGCACGCCGCGCTCGATCATCCAGCGCCTGCACGTGTCGGTGTCGCGGATCACGCGGCGCGCAAGCCGCTCGTCGGTCTCGCCGCCCGTGACCTTGAGGAGGTCCTGCCAGTATTCCTCCTCGGGGTACGCCTCGGTCAGCACGTCGGTGGGCGTGTCGTGCATGCAGCGCAGGTTGCGCGTGTGGCGGCTGTTGCCGCCGCGGAAGTCGATCGGCGCGGATTCCAGCATCAGCACGCTCGCGCCCGCCTCGCGCGCGGTGATCGCCGCGCAGAGCGCCGCGTTGCCGCCGCCGATCACCAGCACGTCCCGATTGCGCGAGAAATCCATCGGGTACCATTGTAATCATGAGACAGACGACAACCCTCCTCGCCGGACTTTTGCTCGGCGCGGCCGCCGCGCTCGCGAATGCGCAAAATTTTCCCTCGCGCCCCGTGACGCTCACGGTGGGCTTCGCACCCGGCGGCGGCACCGACACCGCGGCCCGGATCATCGCGAAGAAGCTGACCGAGAACATCGGCCAGTCGGTCGTGGTGGAGAACCGCGCCGGTGCCGGCGGCAACATCGCGGCCCAGCACATCGCCACCGCGCCGCCGGACGGCTACACGATCCATCTCACCTCGGTGGGCCCCATGACGGTGGCCCCCGCGATGCAGAAGAACCTGCCGTACGACCCCAAGAAGGACATCGCGCCCATCACCATGGGCGTGATGTTCCCCAACGTCTTGGTGGTGAACCCGAGCCTGCCGGTGAGGACGCTCGCCGATTACGTGGCGCTCGCGAAGTCCAAGCCGGGCGAGCTCAACTACGCGTCCTCCGGCGTGGGCGGCGCGGGCCACCTCGCGGGCGAGCTCTTCAAGCAGCGCGCCGGCATCGACATCGTGCACGTGCCCTACAAGGGCGGCGGACCCGCGATGACCGACCTCTTGGGCGGCCGCGTCACCATGTACCCCGGAGTGCCGTCCACCGTGCTTCCGCACGTCGATTCGGGAAAGCTTCGCGCGCTCGCCATCACGGGCCCCAACCGCATCCCGACGCATCCCGACATCCCCACCGTCGCGGAATCCGGCTACCCCGGCTTCGAGGCGTCCAACTGGTACGCCTTCGTCGCACCCGGCAAGACGCCGCCCGAGATCCTCGATTACTGGAATCGGGAGATCAACAAGGTCCTGCGCGACCCGCAGGTGAAGGCCGAGCTCGCGAAACACGGCCTGGACCCCGCTCCCGGCACGCGCGAGGAGCTCGCGCGCTACATCGACAAGGAGACCGAGACCTGGGGACGCGTCGTGCGCGAGGCGAAGATCCAGGCCGAATGACCGAGGCGGAACTCTCGGCGCTCGCCACGCGCGCGCTCGAGGGGCTCGGGCTCGCGCCCGGCAACGCGGCGATCGTCGCCCGCATCCTGGTGATGGGCGACCTCTTCGGGCATGCAACCCACGGCGTGCTGCGGCTCGAATCCTACGGCGAGCGCATCCGCAACGGCGCCATCTCGGCCACCGCCGAGCCCGTGGTGGAGGAAGTCGCGCCCGCGATCGCTCGCGTCGACGGGAAGGGCGCCGTCGGCCCGCTCACCGGAATGCGCGCCCTCGAAGCGGCCATGGACCGCGCGAAGGCCGCCGGGATCGGCATCGCCTTCGTGCGCAACGGCAACCACTTCGGCGCCATCGGCCCCTATTGCTGGCTCGCCGCGCAAAGGGGATTCGCCACCCTCATCGGCAGCAACGCGAGCACGACCATCGCGCCCACGGGCGGGCGCGAGGAACGGGTCGGCAACAACCCGCTCGGCATCGGCGTGCCGCGTCCCGGTGCCGATCCCGTGATCCTCGACATGGCGATGAGCGTCGTCGCGCGCGGCAAGATCCGCGCGGCGGTGAAGAAGGGCGAATCGATCCCGGCCACGTGGGCGACGGATCGCGCGGGTGAGCCCACGACCGATCCCAAGGCGGCGCTCGAAGGGTTCCTGCTTCCCTTCGGCGGCTACAAGGGTTATGGGCTCGCGTTGATGGTGGACCTCTTCGCGGGCGTGCTCTCGGGCGCGGGCTACCTCACCCACGTGAAGTCGTGGCTCGACCAGCCGACGGAGCCCGGCAACCTGGGGCATTTCTTCATCGCCGTCGACACCTCTCGCCTGGGATCGAGCGAATGGCTCGCGCAACGCGTGGGCGACTTCGCCTCGATCGTGCACGGGACGCCGGCGGCGGATGCATCGAAGCCCGTGCGGCTGCCGGGCGAGATCGAGATGGAGAACCTGCGGCGCCACCGTCGCGACGGGATCGAGCTCGATCCCGCCCTCGTGGCGAAGCTGGAGTCGTTCGCCGCAGGAGCCTAGTTCTGGTAGCGGCGCAGTCCGCCGTCCAGCGGCATCACGGTGCCGGTGATGTAGCCCGCAAGCGGCGAGGCGAGGAATACCGCGTAGACCGCCAGGTCTTCGGGCTCGCCGTAGCGGCCCATCGGGATCTCGTGCTCCGACTGCCACGCGCGATACTCGGGCGTGTAGTTGCGGCGGATCTGGTCGCTCATGATGCGGCCCGGGCCGATGCAGTTCACGGTGATGCCGGACTTGCCCACCTCGCGCGACAAGCCCTTCGACCACGCGGTGAGCGCCGCCTTGGCGCAGAAGGCCCCGTTCACGCCGTCGGGCTCCTGCTTGCCGGTGATGTTGACCACGCGGCCCCACTTCTTCGCCTGCATGCCGGGAAGAAGGCGATTGGTGAGCTGGCGGTGGCGCGTGAAGTTGAGGGTGAGCGCCTCGGCCCACTGCTCTTCGGTCGCGTCCTTGCCGAAGGCGCGGCTGCCGCCGGCGTTGTTCATGAGGATGTCCACCCCGCCGAGCGTCGCCTGGCATTCCCTCACCACGGCGTCCACGTAATCGTCGGCGAGCGCGTCGTGCACGACGAGGCCGGGGCGCGCGCCGCCCGCCGCCGCGATCTCGTCGCAGACCTTCTCCAGCTCCGCGCGCCGCCGCCCGGTCACGACGAGCCGCACGCCCTCGCGCCCGAGCTCCTTCGCGATCGCGCGGCCGATGCCCGCGCTCGCGCCCGTCACCAGTGCCGTCTTGCCGTTCAACTGCAGGTCCATTGCCCCCCCAAAAACCGGGGACAGACCCCAGTTTCCCGCCTGCAGGAACAAGGGCTCCCGCAAGCGTGAAACTGGGGGCTGTCCCCTAGTAAACGACCTCCACGTTCTTCTCGTCGAGCCACTGGGCGAGCGAATCGAGGAGCGGCGCCGACACCTTCACCTTGCAGGTCTCCGGCAGGCGGATGTCGCACTCGCCCTGCGCGTTGCGATAGCGGATGGCCACGTGGCATTGGCCGCCGCCGTACTGCGAGAGGATCGACTTGAGCTTCTGCGAATCGGCCTGGCCGTTGATGACGAGCCGCAAGAGCCGCGCGTGCGCCGCGCGCACCTCCGAAAGATCCATCACCTGGTCGGCGGTGATGCGCAACCCGCCCGAGAAATCGTCGTTGAAGACCTTGCCGCGCACGACCACCACCTGGTCTTCCTGGATCACCGCGCGCTTCTCGTGGAAGAGCTCGCCGAACACCACGACCTCCAGCCGCGCGGTGCCGTCGTCGAGGGTGAGGATCGCCATGCGCCCGCGGCGCCCGTTCCTCACCTGCACGCCGTAGATCACGCCGGCCAGCATCACCGGCTCGAACGTGGGCGCGACGTTCGCGAGCGAGGTGCGCGCGAAGCGGCGCAGCTCCTCGCGATAGGCGTTGAACGGGTGGCCGGAGAGGTAGAAGCCGAGGCTCTGCTTCTCGTTCTGGAGCCGCTCGCGCTCGCTCCAAGGCGCCACGCGCTTGAGCTCCACGCGCTCGGGCGCCCCGCCCGCGCCGCCGAAGAGGCTCGACTGCGAGGCGAACTGCTCGCCCTTCTCCGCCGCCTCGATCGCGTCGCCGAGCGTGGCGAGCAGCGCCGCGCGGTTGGCCTCCAGCGAGTCGAAGGCGCCCGCGCGGATGAGCGCCTCCATGGCGCGGCGGTTCACGACGCGCCGGTCCACGCGGCGGCAGAAATCGGCGAGGTCGGTGAACGGTCCGGCGGCCTTGCGCGCGGCCACGATGCTCTCGATCGCCTGCTCGCCGGTGCCCTTCACGGCGCCGAGGCCGTAGCGCAAGCGCTTCCCGTCGAGCGGCACGAAGCGGTAATCGGAGGCGTTGATGTCCGGCGGCAGGATCGTGAGGCCGCTCTCGACCGCGTCGTCGTGGAAGACCTGGACCTTGTCGGTATCGCCCATGACGAGCGAAAGGTTCGCCGCCATGAACGCGGCGAGGTGGTGCACCTTCATGTACGCGGTCTGGTACGCCAGCACCGCGTACGCGGCGGCGTGCGACTTGTTGAAGCCATAGCCCGCGAACTTCTCCATGAGGTCGAAGATCTCGTCGGCCTTGGTCTCCGACAAGCCGTTCTTCGAGGCACCCTCGCGGAAGATGGCGCGGTGCTTCGCCATCTCCTCGGCCTTCTTCTTGCCCATCGCGCGGCGCAGCAAATCGGCGCCGCCCAGCGAGTAGCCGCCGAGGACTTGCGCGATCTGCATCACCTGCTCCTGGTACACCATGATCCCGTAGGTCGATCCCAGGATCGGCTCCAGCCGCGGGTCCGGGTACACGACCTTCTGCCGGCCGTGCTTGCGCTCGATGAAGTCCGGGATGAGGTCCATCGGGCCCGGGCGGTAGAGCGCCACGAGCGCGATGATCTCCTCGAAGTGGTCGGGCTTGAGCTTCTTCAGGAGGTCGCGCATGCCGCGCGATTCCAGCTGGAAGATCGCCGTGGCCTGGGCGCGCTGCAGCAGCTGGTACGTGGGCTTGTCGTCGAACGGGACCGCCTGGAGGTCGAAGGACGAGTCGCCCGCGAGCTGGTGGACGTAGCGCACCGCCCAGTCGAGGATGGTGAGCGTGGTGAGGCCGAGGAAGTCGAACTTGACGAGTCCCGCCTTCTCCACATCGTCCTTGTCGAACTGGCTCACCATGGCGGTGGAGCCCTCGGCGCTGTAGAGCGGCGTGAAGTCGGTGAGCTTGCCGGGGGCGATGAGCACGCCGCCCGCGTGCATGCCGACGTTGCGCGCGAGGCCCTCGAGCGACTGCGCGAGCGCCATCAGCTCGCCCACCTCTTCCTGCTCCTGCATGAGCTGCTTCAACTGCGGCTCGACCGTGAGCGCCTTCTCGAGCGTCATGCCGAGCTCGAATGGGATGAGCTTGGCGATCCGGTCCACCTCGCCGTACGGCATCGACAGCACCCGGCCCACGTCGCGCACCACGGCCTTCGCGGCCATGGTGCCGAAGGTGGCGATCTGCGAGACGCTGCGCGCCCCGTACTTGTCCTTCACGTAGTCGATCACCCGGTCGCGCCCGTCCTGGCAGAAGTCGATGTCGAAGTCGGGCATCGACACGCGCTCCGGGTTGAGGAAGCGCTCGAAGAGGAGGTCGTAGCGCAGCGGGTCGAGGTCGGTGATGCCGAGCGAATAGGCCACGAGCGAGCCCGCGCCGGAGCCGCGGCCGGGACCGACCGGCACGCCGTGCGTCTTCGCCCAGTTGATGAAGTCCGCGACGATGAGGAAGTAGCCCGGGAAGCCCATCTGGATGATGGTCTTCGCCTCGAACTCGAGCCTCTCGCGATACCGCGGAGCCGCCGCGTCGCGCGCGGCCGCATCGGGGTACAGGGCCTGCAGCCGGCGCTCGAGCCCCGCGCGCGCCTGGCTGCGGAGGTAGTCCTCGATGGATTCGCCTTGCGGCGTGGGGAAATCGGGCAGCCGACTCTTGCCGAGCGTGAACTCGAACGCGCAGCGGCGCGCGATCTCGATGGAATTCTCCAGCGCCTGCGGCAGGTCCGCGAAGAGCTCGGCCATCTCGGCCTGCGTGCGGAAGTACTGCATCGGCCGGAATTCGCGCGGGCGGCGGTTGTCGCCCAGCACGTAGCCCTGCGCGATGCACACGCGCGCCTCGTGCGCCTGGTAGTCCTCGCGCTTGATGAATTGCACCGGATGGGTCGCCACCACCGGCAGCTTGAGGTCGGTCGCCACGCCGAGCATCGCATTCACCATCGGCGCCGCCCGCACGGGATCGACCCGCTGCAGCTCGAGGTAATACGCGCCGGGGAAATCGGCCGCCCAGGCGCGCGCGAGCTCGAGCGCCTGCTCGCGGTTGCCGCTCGCGAGCGCGAGGCCCACGTCGCCGCGGTCGAAGCCCGACAGCGCCACGAGGCCCGTGAGGCCCTTCAGCCACTCGCGCCGCACCTCGGCGCGGCCGCGCCAGTGGTTCTCGGCGTGCGCCCGCGACAACACCTCGCACAGGTGCAGGTAACCCGCGTGGCTGCGGGCGAGCAGCGCCACGCGGTACGGCGTGTCGCGGTTGCGCTCGTTGGTGAGCCAGAGGTCCACGCCCACGATGGGCTGCACGCCCCGGGCGCGTGCCGCCTCGTAGAACTTGATGGCGCCGAAGAGGTTGGCCGCGTCGGTGATCGCGAGCGCCGGCATCCCGTCGGCCGCGGCGGCGGCCACCGCATCCTCGACGCGCGCCATGCCGTCCACGATCGAGTATTCGGTGTGAAGGCGGAGGTGGACGAAGCGGGCGGCCATGCGGCCCCAATTATCGCCTGTCGGCGAAGAAGCGGCGCAGCACGGCGCCGCATTCGTCGGCGAGGAGGCCGCCGGAGAACATGCCGTGATGGTTCCAATGGGCGATGGACGGAAGGTCCACGATGCTGCCGCACGCCCCGGTCTTGGGATCGGTCGCGCCGAAGACCACGCGGGCGATGCGCGCGTGGACCATGGCGCCGACGCACATGGCGCATGGCTCGAGCGTCACGTAGAGCTCGCAGCCGGGGAGACGGTAGTTGCCGAGGCGCGCCGCGGCTTCCCGCAATGCCACGATCTCGGCGTGCGCCGTGGGATCGCGGGTGGAGACCGGCCGGTTGGAGCCGCGGCCCACGATCTCGCCGTCGCGCACGACCACGGCGCCCACGGGCACCTCGCCCGCCGCCGCGGCCTCCCTCGCGAGGACCAGCGCCTCGCGCATGAAATTTTCCCCTTCCATCCGCTGTTCAGTATGGCATGCCATTATGTTTCGGCCGGAGGTGCCGCATGAACCCGAAATCCGTCTCGCGACCCGTTCTGGTCGCCCTCCTCGCCGCCGCCCCGCTCGTCGCGACGGCCGCCACGGTGCAGGTCCGGTTCACCGATCCCGCGAAGTTCACCGACGTGGGCCGCGGCCTCTCGTACGCCGGCGACGTGGAGGATGTCCTGGCGAAGCTGCGCGCCTTCCTGGTCGACCGGGCCAACCGCGTGCTTCCCGCGGACGACAAGCTCGAGGTCACCGTGACGGACATCGACCTCGCGGGCAGCTACGAGCCGTCGCAGCGCTACTCCCGCGAGGTGCGCGTCGTGCGGCGCACCTATCCGCCGCGCATCGACCTCGCCTTCCGGCTCACGCGCGGAGACACGCTGCTGAAGGACGGCACGCGCAGCCTGCGCGACGCGGCGTTCCTCGACGTGGCGCTGCGCTACAGGAACGACGCGCTCGGCTACGAGAAGCAGCTCCTCGACGACTGGCTGCGGAGCGAGTTCGGCATGCGCTGACCCGGCGCCTCGCCCGCCGGGCGACCGCCCATCGGTAAATGCTGCCGCGCGGACAAATTAACTGTTTGGGAGCCACGGTTCTTCCCTATACTGGGTCTCGCCATTCACCGCGGGGACACACATGCAAGACTCCATGGAAGCAGTCCGCCTTGCGGGATCCGTCCTCAGTCGCTCGTGCCACGTCTGCGCTTTCTTCCATTCGAAGGAAGACGAATATCGCGTCTTGATGCCGTTCATCAAGGACGGGTTCGAGAGAGGGGACCGCGCGTTCCACGTGGTCGACCCGAAGCACCGGGGCGAGCACCTGCGCCGTCTCGAGCACGAAGGTGTCGACGTGGCGGCCGCCGAAGCGAGCGGACAGCTCGAGGTGCGCCGGTGGCAGGACGCCTACATCAAGGACGATCATTTCGACCAGTACCGGATGATCGAGACCATCAAGGAAGCCCTGGACCCGGCGAAGAAGCAGCCCGGCAAGCTCACCCGGCTGGTCGCCAACATGGAGTGGGCCCTCGAGGACTTGCCCGGCGTGCACGACATCGTCGAGTACGAGACACGCCTGAACCACGTCCTGCCCGAGTATCACGATCCGGTCATCTGCACGTACGACCTTTCGCGCTTCGATGCGAGCGTGGTGATCGACATCATGCGGACCCACCCCATGGTCGTCATCGGCGGCCTGCTGCAGGAAAATCCGTTCTACGTCCCTCCGGACGAGATGCTGAAGGAGCTGCGGGAGCGCTCCGCGGAGAAGGCGTCGGACTAGCGCCACGCGCGACCGGCGTTCCGGCCTCGCCCGCATGGATCGATCGCGAGACGTCCACGAGGACAATCGCCGCATCCGGCGAGCGATGCGCGACCTCGTCGCGCTATCCACTTTGCCCGCCGTGTGGATCGGCTTCGGGCTCGAGGGGATCGCCCGAAGCCTGGCCGACGCGCTCATCACAACGCTCTCCCTCGACCTCGTCTACATCCGCCTGGCGGGACCGGCCGGCCCGCAAGAGATCGAGGTCGTCAGGGCGGCGGGGAAGCTGGGCGCGGCGCAGGAAGCCGCCGCCGCCGAGCTCCTTCGCCCCTTGGTGGAACATCCCCCCGGCGACGTGCCGCCGGCCGTCGAGAATCCCTTCGCGCCGGGCACCTTGCGCACCATCGTCGTGCGTTTCGGCGTGGGCGAGGACAAGGGCGCGCTAGTCGCCTGTTCGAGCGATGCCGCCTTTCCCTCGGAACAGGATCGCCTGCTGCTGGGCGTGGGCGCGAACCAGACCGCGATCGTGGTCCAGCGCAGGGCCGCCGAGGAACAGCTGCGCCGAAGCGAGGAGGAGCTCTCCGAGTTCTTCGAGAACGCGACCGTCGGCCTGCATTGGGTGGGGCCTGAGGGCACCATCCTGCGCGCCAATCGGGCGGAGATCCAGATGCTCGGCTACACCCGCGAGGAATACGTCGGGCGCCCGATCACGGATTTCCACGCGGACCACGACGTGATCTGCGACATCCTCGACAAGCTCAAGGCCGGCGAGAAGCTGTCGGAGTACCCCGCACGCCTGCGCTGCAAGGACGGCTCGATCAAGCATGTCCTCATCGACTCGAGCGTGATGTGGAGGGACGGCCGGTTCGTCCACACGCGCTGCATCACGAGGGACGTCACGGCGCGCAACCAGGCCGAGTCCGCCTTGGCGGATGCCCGCTCGCAGCTGGGCGCGGCGCTCGAAGCGGGCGCGATCGCGACGTGGACCTGGGACATCCGCGACAACATGCTGTATGCCGACCCCCAGCTTGCGAGGCTCTTCGGGCTGCCCGCGGCCGAAGCGCGCGGCCTTTCCAGCACATTGGGATCCTAAGCTTAGAATTCCACGTGGACAAGTTGTCGCG
>JADMIO011294184.1_pt1 | contig 46237 bp, 45 predicted proteins | sample 8958161 | NCBI WGS metagenome assembly JADMIO01 (sample SAMN16585339, study PRJNA669376) | soil metagenome | isolation source: Crop rotation soil | place: USA: Cullars Rotation, Alabama | collected 2011
GGTCGGGCTTTCGCCCACCGCCTCGGTTTGCGCCGCGCGATAGGCTTCGAGCCGCTGCGCCAATGCATCGTCGGACAAAGCGAGGATCGCCGCCGCCATCAAGCCGGCATTGGCCGCGCCGGCTTCGCCAATCGCCAAGGTGCCGACCGGCACGCCCTTCGGCATTTGCACGATCGAGAGGAGGCTATCGAGGCCGTTGAGGTTCGAGCTTTTCACCGGCACGCCCAACACAGGCAGTGCGGTCATCGAGGCAGCCATGCCAGGCAAATGCGCTGCCCCGCCGGCGCCGGCAATGATCACTTTGAGCCCGCGCGACTTGGCGCTGGCGGCGTAATCATAGAGCCGCTTCGGGGTGCGGTGGGCCGAAACCACTTTGGTCTCGTAAGGCACGCCCAGCGCGTCGAGCGCGGCGGCGGCGGCTTTGAGGGTGTCCCAGTCCGACTGCGATCCCATGATCACGCCGACCAGCGGAGAAAGAGCCATTTTCGGCTGCTCCTAAAAAACGGCCCAGTAAAGGAAGCCGCCCCGCTCGTCCAGTCAGGTCGCCGGTTAAGCCGTCCTTTACCAGCCGAGCGCATCCATGGGGGAAGAGGCTATGTCCCCATGGGCTTCGGCAAGAACAAGTCCAGCGTCGAAACGACCCCGCTCCTGCAAGAGCTGGGTGTCTCCGCGCGCGACTTTTCCAAGGCCGGCCTGGCCGCCCTGGAGCGACTCGCCGCTGAGCGCGACGCACTGGCCGCCACGGCGGACCGGGATGCGCTGACGCCGACCTTCAATCGCCGGGCGTTCCTGCGCGAGCTGCACCGGACCATGTCCGAGGTCGAACGCTATAAAACCCCGGCGGCGGTGCTGTTCGTGGATTTGGACGGGCTGAAGGCGCTCAACGATCAGTTTGGCCACGCGGCGGGCGATGCGGTGCTGAAGCATCTGGGCAAGATGCTCGCGGAATCCGTGCGCGAGTCGGACGTGGTGGGCCGGCTCGGCGGCGACGAATTTGGCGTCATCCTCAATCGCGCCACCGCTGAAGAGGCCCACGCCAAGGCGGCGAGCTTGAGCGAAAAGATCAATGCCAGCGCCATCATTCATGCCGGCGTGGCGCACCGGCTCGGCGCGTCGTTTGGCGTGCACCCGATCGTCTCGGTCGAAGACCCCGAAACCGCGATCGCCCGCGCCGACGAGGCGATGTATGTCGAAAAGCACGCGCGGCGGATGAAGACGCAGGCTTTCGCCTCGTTCTAGACCGTGACATGCTCGCCTCGGGGTTGCGAGGGGGAGCATCATGGCTGCGCCAGTCAAAACGCGCGAACTGCACAATCATCACTTCGATTCCACGATCTGGAACGACTTCCAGTTTCGCGACGACGACATTGTCATCGCCACTTACGGAAAATCGGGAACGACCTGGACGCAGCAGATCGTGGCGCAATTGCTGTTTGGCGGCGATCCGGATCTGCGCGTGGCGGAGATGTCGCCCTGGCTCGATCTGCGTATTCCGCCGAAACACATCAAGCTGGCGGCGATGGAGGAGCAGAAGCATCGGCGGTTTTTGAAAACGCACTTGCCGGTCGATGCGCTCGTCATGTCGCCGAAGGCCAAATATCTCTATATCGGCCGCGATGCGCGCGACGTGATCTGGAGCATGTACAACCATCACGCCAATGCGAATGCGCTTTGGTACGAGGCCTTGAATGACTCGCCGGGCCGGGTGGGGCCGCCGATCGAGCCGCCGCCGGAAAATATCGTCGACTATTGGCGCGATTGGATGGAGCGCGACGGCTATCCGTTCTGGCCGTTTTTCTCGAGCGTGAAGAGCTGGTGGGCGGTCCGGGATCAGCCGAACGTGCTGATGCTGCACTATGAAAACCTGAAGCGCGATATGCCGGGCGAGATGCGCCGGATCGCCAACTTCCTCGAGGTTCCCATCGACGAGGCGAAGTGGCCCAAAATCGTCGAATATTGTTCGTTCGACTGGATGAAGAAAAACGCGACCAAATCGACGCCGCTGGGCGGCGCGTTTTGGGATGGCGGGGCCGAGGTTTTCATCAATAAGGGCGTCAATGGGCGCTGGCGCGATGTGCTGAGCGCGGCGGATTCCGCGGCGTATGAAGAGCGCGCGGTGGCGGAACTTGGGCCCGCGTGCGCGCGCTGGCTGGCGACTGGCGCGTGAGGGCAAATTTGCTTTTTGCCGCTTTTCGCCCCATATGAGCTGGAAAGGCGCTGTCGCACGCTCGCGCGCGCCTCTCCAGCAAAGGATAGAGTATGGCGTACGCCAAGTTTAGCGCCGGTCAGCGCGTATCTGTTGCACGCGCGATCGGATTGGGCGCCCCGCAAGGCTTTTTCCAGATCGTTCGCCCGCTGCCGCGTGAAGATGCCGGCCCGCAGCAATATCGCGTCCGCGCCGAAGGCGAGACGTTTGAGCGGGTGGTCGAGGAAGCGCGGCTCGAGCCCGCAAGCCTTGACTAACGGGGCCGAGCCCCGGCCGCCGAAAGCGATGGCGCTGACGCTGAAATACAAGGACGCACAGGAGCATTTCCTGCGCCGCCTTGGTCAGGCGGTGGTGCTGCAGTGGGACGAATTGTCCGACGACATGCAGGACGTGCTGATCGACCAGGCCTCTGGCGTGGTCGATCGTGACGAGGCCGCGCATGAGCCGAGCGACATCGAGACGTTCATCCGCAGCGTGAAAAGCGTGGCGACGCCCGGCACGTAGGGCGCGCGTCAGCGCCGGCGGAATCGCCGGGGTTTGCGGATCGCGGATAAGCGCAAAAATTCAGGTGGAGTTGAACCAGCGGTCGGCGATGTCGGCGCGGTGTTCAAACGCGTCGTATGTGTCGATGCGATGGCGCGCTTCTGGGGGCGCGCGCAGCAGGCTGGCCGCGCGCTGCGGCGCGGCGTGGAGGCGGCGGGCGAGACGGCGCGCATAAGGCTGCGGGTCGTTATAGGCGCGCAGCAAAGCTTCATAGCGCGCGGCGATCGGCCAGGAGGGGTGGAAGCGGCGCTCGCGCGTGACGCGGCGGCGACGGCCGGCGCGGACGCCGGCGCGCCATAGCAGCGGAAACTGACGCGCCAGGTTTCGGGATCGCCGGTGTTTTCGGCGCGGGTGCGGATGCTGTGCGCGCGACGTGGCGCGGGCGGCGGCGTGTTCGGTTTGGGATAGGCCGAGGCTTCGATCAGGATCAGGCGGCGCAGCATCGCTTCGGCGCAGGCGAGCCATGAACGAAACAAGTTGTACGACTTGGCGGTGAAGGCGTGCTGACGCGCAATGTCGGCCGGCGCGCCGAACAGATTGTGCAGCAAGTGCATGAACGCCTCGGCCACACGCCACAGCGCGAGCGGCGCTGTGGTGGGTGCGTGCGGGGCGGGCAGGGCTGAGGCGTTCATGCGGGGCGCAGTGTGCGCCTGGGGTTGGGGCGGTCGGATAGATTTTTGCGCGGTGCTTGATTTTGCTGCGCGGGAGGGGTGTGAGGTGGGGGATAGGCTGGGGTGCTATCCTCCTTCTCAGGCGACGCAGACACTCTCGGTGTAAACGAGACGTTCCCTGGTCTCCGCCGAGTGGTCGCGAATCGCTGCATGATCCGCAGTCTCTGAGAAGGTGGCGGCATGGCACATAAAGGCCAGACTGAAACGCTTGACGAAATCTGGACAGGCGATCGCCTCGGTCGACGAGAAGATGGCGCTTTGGTCGCCGTATTTATCGAAAGCGTGGGAGAAAACTTTGTTTCGCGAGACGATATGCGGGCATTCACAATTGCAATTGATGCCCCGTACGGTGTTGGGAAGACGTTTTTCCTACGAAGGCTCGCTCAGCAGTTAAGCGCGCATCATCCTGTGGCGTATGTGGATGCGTGGTCGGACGATATCGTCGACGAACCTCTTACAGCCCTTGTTGCAACGCTTGTCGACGCGCTGGCTCCGATACGTCAGAAAAAGGTCAGCGACGCTATCGATCGTGTCGTCCGAACGAGCGGCGAAATACTGAAAATCGGAGCAGCTGGCCTCGCGAAGCGTGCATTGGGATTGGCGATAACAACCGGTTCCGCGGAACTCGTGGAGCATGTGTTTGAGGAAATGAATGATGCGGGCCAAGCTGCTGCATCCAACGTTCTGGGCGGGGCGGGAGTCGACGCCCTTGGTGCCGTGGAGGGAGCTGCCGCCAACGCGGCTCCAAATAAAATTATGGCCGACAGGGTGGCTGCTTTCCAGGCTGGCCGGCGAGCAATTCGAGAATTGAAATCCCGGCTGGCGTCTCTGGTAGCGCTGTTAAAAGCCGGATCGCTGAAGGCCCCCATTGTCATTGTGATCGATGAGCTTGATAGGTGTCGACCGACGTATGCCATCAAGCTGTTGGAGGAGATCAAGCACCTGTTCGACGTGGAGGGTCTGGTATTTGTGCTCGGCACGAATCTAGACCAGCTAGCGCACTCTGTCAGCGGAACCTACGGGCCGAATTTTGACGGCGCGGCATACCTGAGGAAGTTTATCGGCAGGAGATATAGGCTCCGTGAGCCTGAACTTTCAGACCTTTTCGCGGACCTGCTTGCAAAATCGCCGGGAATGGAACGAAAGCTCGACGTCCCCGCCACGCGGTTCGGTGATCGGTCTTTGGGACTTAGTATCGCTCAAGTACTTGCTCGGTACATGGCCGCGTACGGTATCTCGACCCGGGATTCATTTCACATTTTTGATCGCCTACAAATTTGCGCGAGCCTCACAGGTCAACTACCTCTTATTGTGCCATACTTGGTGCCGCTTCTAGCGGCGGAAATTCAGGGGCGTCCACGTGGCGAACTGCCTGAAGTCAGGGCCGCTGTCGCGCTTGGGTTTGAACATCGCTACTGGGACGGTCAAAATCATGGCGCTCAGGAAATAGGCATTGAACGAGCTGCAAAAGAAGCGAAGGCGGCTGCGAGCATATCGCTGGCCGAAATGCGGCGACGGACTAGATCGGATCACGGCTTTAGCTTGGCCGAGCAGATGATTTTTCCTGCGCGCGACACGGCTCTCCAATCCCGAATAGAGTTGGCAGATCCCGCGAACTATCCGGATCTATTAAGCGCGATCGGTAGATTTGAAAAAGCCGAACGCGCCTAACTCCCCTTCCTTCGCCTTCCCCGATACGCATTGCGTTTCTGCGGCGCGCGCACGGTTGCGCCGGTCAGTGTTGCACGGTTGGTGGCGACGGCTTGCTCCACGTTTTCGCGTAGCGTCTCTTGGCGGGCTAGGGGATCGTCGGCGATGAGGAGTTCGGTTTCTTGGAGCCGTTTGATTTCGTCGCGGAGGCGGGCGGCGGTTTCGAATTCGAGGTCGGCGGCGGCTTCGCGCATCTCTTTTTCGAGATCGGCGATGTAGGTTTTGATGTTGTGGCCGATGAAGGCTGTGCCGTCTTCGGCGACGCCACGGCCCTTGCCGCGTTTGTCGCCGCCGGCGCCGCGCTTGAACGACATCGGATCGCGCGGGTCGATGGTGAGGCTGTCTTTCTCGTAGACGGAATCAAGGATGTCCTTGATGTGCGACTTGATGCTTTGCGGCGTGATGTTGTTGGCGAGATTGAAGGCGTGCTGCTTGTCGCGCCGGCGCGCGGTTTCGGCCATGGCGCGCTCCATCGAGCCGGTGATCTTGTCGGCGTAAAGGATCACCTTGCCGTCGACATTGCGGGCGGCGCGGCCAATGGTTTGCACCAGTGAGGTCTCGCTGCGCAGGAAGCCTTCCTTGTCGGCGTCCAGAATCGCGACGAGGCCGCATTCGGGAATGTCCAAGCCTTCGCGCAGCAGATTGATGCCGACCAGCACGTCGAACGTGCCGAGGCGAAGGTCGCGGATGATTTCGATGCGCTCGACGGTGTCGATGTCGGAGTGCATGTAGCGCACGCGCACGCCTTGTTCATGCATGTATTCGGTGAGGTCTTCGGCCATGCGCTTGGTCAGCACGGTGACGAGGCTGCGATAGCCGTTCTTGGCGACGTCCTTCACTTCGGCGATGACGTCGTCGACCTGAGAGTGGCCGTGCGCTTGCACCGGGCGCACTTCGACCGGCGGATCGATGAGGCCGGTGGGGCGGATGACCTGTTCGGCGAACACGCCGCCAGTGCGCTCGAGCTCCCAGCGGCTGGGCGTGGCGGAGACGTGGATGCTTTGCGGCCGCATCGCGTCCCACTCCTCGAATTTGAGCGGGCGGTTGTCCATGCAGGAGGGCAGGCGGAAGCCGTATTCGCTGAGCGTGGATTTGCGGTTGAAGTCGCCTTTGTACATGCCGCCGATTTGCGGCACGGTGACGTGGGATTCGTCGGTGAAGATGATGGCGTTGTCGGGAATGTATTCGAACATGGTGGGCGGCGGCTCGCCCGGTTTGCGGCCGGTGAGATAGCGCGAATAGTTTTCGATGCCGGCGCAGGAGCCGGTGGCGAGCATCATCTCCATGTCGAAATTGACGCGCTGTTCGAGGCGCTGGGCTTCGAGCAATTTGCCGTTTTCGCGGAAATAGGCGAGGCGGTGGGCGAGCTCGTCCTTGATGGATGAGACGGCCTGCTCGAGCGTCATTTTCGGCGTGACGTAGTGCGAGTTGGAATAGACTTTGACCGCTTCCATCGGCGCGGTCTTGCGGCCGGTGAGGGGATCGAATTCGTCGATGGATTCGACTTCGTCGCCGAAGAAGCTGAAGCGCCAGCAGCGGTCTTCCAAGTGCGCCGGCCAGAGTTCGATGGTGTCGCCGCGGACGCGGAACATGCCGCGGGCGAAGCCGGCCTCGTTGCGCTTGTATTGCAGCGCGACGAGGTTGCGGATGAGGCCCTGGGAGTCGAGTGCTTCGCCGACTTTCACGGTGAAGGTCATGCTGGTGTAGGTTTCGACCGAGCCGATGCCGTAAATGCAGCTGACGGAGGCGACGATGATGACGTCGTCACGTTCGAGGATCGCGCGCGTGGCGGCGTGGCGCATGCGGTCGATTTGTTCGTTGATGTTGGATTCTTTTTCGATGTAGGTGTCGGTGCGCGGCACGTAGGCTTCGGGCTGGTAGTAGTCGTAATACGAGACGAAATATTCGACCGCGTTTTCGGGGAAGAATTGCTTGAACTCGCCATAGAGCTGGGCGGCGAGGGTTTTGTTGGGCGCGAGGATGAGGGCGGGGCGCTGCACGCGCTCGATCACCTGCGCCATGGTGAAGGTTTTGCCGGAGCCGGTGACGCCGAGCAGGACCTGGTCTTGCTCGTGCTTGTTGATGCCCTCGACCAGCTCGGCGATGGCGGTGGGCTGGTCGCCGGCGGGCTGGTAGTCGCTCACCAGCTTGAAGCGCTTGCCGCCCTCCAGCTTTTCCCACGCGCGCTGTGGCCGGTGCGGCATCCACATGGCGGCGTTGTTTTGGAACGTCGCGGGCGCTTCGGACACGCCGGGTGCTTTGGGGGAACGAGCCATGAACGGAAGATAGGACGCAGGGTGCGCGCGCGCCAGTGCGCGCTTGCCGTTCCGCGTGGGCAACCACCATGTGTGCGGCAACGGAGGCGAACATGGACAAGCGCGTACTCGGGCCCGGTGGGCCGGCTCTCAATCCGATCGGGCTCGGCTGTATGGGGCTGGCGGCGTTCTACGGGCCGCCGACGGCGCAGGCGGATGTGAATAAGCTTATCCACGAAGCGATCGATCTCGGCGTCGAGCATTTCGATACGGCTGAGTTGTACATGACCAATGAGGAGCAGCTGGGCCAGGCGTTCGCCGGCAAGCGCGACAAGATTTTCATCGCCACCAAATTTGGCCCGGTGTTCGATGCGGCGTCAGGGCAGCGCATGGGCGTCGATGGCGGCGAGACGAATATGCGGCGCGCCATCGAGCAAAGCTTGCGCCGGCTGAAGACCGATCACGTCGATCTCTATTATCTGCATCGCCCCGATAAGAGCCGGCCGATCGAGGAAACTGTCGGCGCGATGGCGAAGCTGGTCGCCGAGGGCAAGATCCGCGGCATTGGGTTGTCCGAGGCGAGCTCGGAGAACATCAAGCGCGGGTCCAAGGTGCATCCGATTGCGGCGGTGCAGACGGAATATTCGATCTTCGCGCGCGAGGTGGAGAACAAGGTGCTGCCGACGCTGCAGGAGGTGGGCGCGTCGCTGGTGGCGTATTCGCCGCTGGGGCGCGGCATGCTGACGGGCGGGTTCTCGAAGGAAGCGCTGAGCGCGCAGGACTTCCGCAACAACATGTCGCCGCGCTTTCGCGGCGCGGCGTTCGATGCGAACGTGGCGCTGGTACGCGAGATCGAGGCGCTGGCGGAAGCGAAACGCGCGACGGCGGCGCAAGTGGCGCTGGCCTGGGTGCTGGCGCGCGCGCCGAACGTGCACGTTATTCCCGGCACGACGAAGCTCAAGAACCTGCAAAACAATCTTGGCGCGGCGAATGTGGCGCTGAGCGATGCGGATAGGACGCGGCTCAATGCGCTGGCGGCGAAGGTGCAGGGCGAGCGCTATGATGAGGGCGGGATGAAGGCGCTGGATACGGATTAGGTATTCGATCGCGCGCCGCCGTTTCTATCGCTGTCGACACATACGCGGGCGTCGACCTTTCGGTTGCGGATGCGTGATATTGGGCTAGCCGAGGTCGCCGCAGCGGCTAACGTCACTCGTGCATCTTGCCGTTTTGGTGCGGCGGTCGCGGGGGCGCCAGCATGCGCGGACACTGGTTCAGACTGATCATTGCGGTCGCCGTCATCGCGATTGTGCATCCGGCGCGTGCAGATAGTGATGATGACGCTCATCGAACGATTGCGCGCGCTGAGCGAAGCTTCGATGCCGGCAATTTGCATGACGCGCGTCAACTCTTGCAAAGACTGACGGCGAGCCGTTCTTTCTCAGCGCTGTCGCCCAGAAACCAGCACACGGCGATGCTCTTGCTTGCTCGCATAGATGCACGAACGCTCGGATGCGAGGCGGCCTTGCCGCCGGATCGGGCGGCGGCGGAGGCGGCAGATGCGGCAGAGGCAGCGTGGGCGGCGTTGTTGGCGCAACTCTATGCATGCGACGACTACCGAGGCGCTGGAGCGGCGCTGGCCACGATTATCGCACGCTATCCCCACATCGCCGCGGGACTAGACGGTTCTGAAATATACCTGATCACGCCGCACCTCACTGACGTCAATGCGCTACGTTTTCTGGTCAATGGCGGTTGGGTTCATGAGCAAGCGGAGGATGCTTCGTTTCTGCGCTTGCGCCTGATCAGGCGCCTGCTTGCGGAAAACCAAACCGAAGAAGCCGTGGCTGTCGCGCGCGATATGGCAGCCAATGGCCGGGCGGACCTAGGGTCTATCGTCGAATTCCTCTCCGACCGGACCTTCGATCCCGTCGTCGCGGCTGCACCTGCAGAGCTGTCTTTCGCCGCGATGAGTGATCGCCAGCTCGAGAACTCGATAGCTGACGCCGCAGCCGCGCCAGATCGCCTCGGTTTGGTCAACGCGGTTGCGCAAAATCTCTGGGACAGAGGACGCTATGATGAAGCTGAAGCGGTTACGGAAGACGCCTTGGCGCGCGTGCGGGAAGGCACAGCGCGACGGCCGACCTTTGTCGATCAAAGTGATAGCCTGAATTGGATGTTGGATCTGCGCGCTGACATTCTCTCCGCTTTGGGGCGCACGGATGAAGCGCTCGATTCAATGCGACAGGCCGCGGAACAACCCGAGGGGAACCACACCAATGTGAGCCAAACGCTGAATCGGGTTGGGATGTTGCTCAACGCAGGCCGCCCCGAGGAGGCCGTGGCGGCGCTTGACCAATTCGATTTGCGGCGCGGAAGTCCTTACGGCCGCGCTGTCGCCCGCGCATTGCGCGTGTGTGCGCTCGCCGATCTTGGCGATGAGGTGGCGATGCGCGCGGCGCTGGACGATGTCGTCGCTCACAAGCGCGATTCTTTGCTGCAGACGCGCCAAGCCGCCTTTTGCGCTAACGATTACGACCTGGCCGCAAGGACGTTTCTCGAACAACTTGGCGATCCTGAGGAAAGGCGAAGTGCGCTGATCGCCATTCAGCGCTATCCCCACTCTGATCCCAATAAGGGCGAGTTGGGCGAAATCTTCCGTCGCCCTGCGGTTGCCGCCGCCATAGCGCGCGAAGCCCATGTGCGGTCTTTCCCGATATTGCGTCCGCATTGACGGCGCTGAATACGGGGCAGGCGCGTCACCGCGCGTCCTCCACGCGGATGAAGGACGTGCGGTTTCTGTTGGCGTCGCTTAGCCGCCGACGCCGAAATAGCAGCTGAACTTGTTGCCGTCGGGATCGCGGAAGTAGGCGCCTTCGGCGCCGCGCGCCATTTCGCGCGGGCCGGGCGGGCCTTCGCAGGAGCCGCCATTGGCGAGGGCGGCGGCGTGTGCGGCGGCAACGGCGGCTTTGTTCGGCGCCTTAAGGCCGATGGTGAGGCCATTGGAGATGGTCATCGGCTCGCCGTTGCGCGGTGAGCCGACGATCAGCATGCCGCCTTGCGTCATGTAGATGACGTGGTTGGGATCGAGCATCTGGCCTTCGCCATGCCCGAGCGCGCCGAGCACGGCGTCGTAGAATTTCTTGCTGCGCTGCGCGTTGTTGCTGCCGAGCACGACATTGCTGAACATCTGCGTTTCCCCGTTTTGTCTGGCGCGTGCTGTAGACCAGATGGGGGAGTGGTTACAAATGCAAAGCAGCGCGCGCCTGAGCCCGCCGCGTTGGCCGGGGAAAATGTTACAGCTGACGCGCCGTGGCGCGCTTATCGGCGAACCCGAACCAAGCTGATCGGCCCGTCAGACGCGGGCAGCATCGAGCGGTCGCAGTGCCAGCGGCTTCTACCGGCGAGAGAGATGCGCATGCATGCCGGCCGCGTGGGTGCGATTTCTGCGACTGGGGTAGGCGCGATCACCGGCTCGGCCGGCGGTGTGGCGAGGGCGTCGACCTTTTGTTCGATCCTGGCGATGCTGTCGCGTGTTTCAGCGATCGATCGGCTGAGCGCCGCATAGGATGCGTTTGTGGTCGCGCGTCTGCGCGTCGGCCGGGCGACGGGCGCTGCTGGCGCGGGCGCCGATGCGAGAGCGGTCACTTGCTGTTCGAGCCGGACGACGCTTTCGCGCGTTGCGTTGATGGATTGATCGAGGGCGACATAGTCGCGGTCAGGCTGCGCCGGAGCCTGCGCCGCAGGTTGCGGGCGCGAGCTGGAGAGCAGGTCGATCGCGGTCATCACCGCAATAATCGCGACCAGGATGAGCGTCGCGACATTGAGAAATTTTCGGAAGTCATCGCCGTCTTTGACGGCGATGGCTGCGGGTTGGTGACCGACGGCGTTGGACTGTTCCATTGTTCTAGCTCTGCCTGTATTTTTCGAAATACTCGCAAAGTTAGAATGCAGCCATACGTTTCACCGAACGAGACGATCACAGAAGATCGTCCACGCCGTACTTGCGTTCTTCCGTCTCAAAATGAACCGCGCGGCGTTTACACTTCGCCGAGATCGGTGACGTTTCTTAATGCAAGCAGCTGCAAGCGCGCCGCGTATGGTTGACGGCGTCAGCCCCGTCGCGCGGCGTCGATCTTGGCGACGTCGATCTTTTGCATCGTCATCATCGCGTCGAAGGCGCGCTTGGCTTCGGCGCCGCCGGCGGCCATGGCCTCGTTCAATGTGCGCGGCGTGATCTGCCAGTTGAGGCCCCACTTGTCCTTGCACCAGCCGCACTCGCTTTCCTTGCCGCCATTGCCGACGATGGCGTTCCAATAGCGATCGGTCTCGGCTTGATCCTCGGTTTCGATCTGGAAGGAGAAGGCTTCGGTTTGCGGAAACATGGGACCGCCATTGAGGCCGATGCAGGGAATGCCGACGACGGTGAATTCGACGACGAGCACATCGCCCTTTTTGCCATCCGGGTAGTCGCCGGGCGCGTGATGGATTTTGCCGACGGAGGTGTCGGGAAAGGTTTTGGCGTAGAAGCGGGCGGCGGCTTCGGCGTCGCCATTGTACCAGAGGCAGATGGTGTTCTTGTGCATGGCGGTTCCTTCCTTGTCGCGCTTCGCTGCTTGTAAGACGTATGCGGCGTGCGCGCGCCGACAACCTCGTGACAATTTTGTGCGAGGCCGGGTTCCTTCTCCCGCAGGGCGGGTGGTGTCGGAACTTGGCGCCTTCGCGCGTCCTTAGGCGATCAAGGAGCATGACGATGACCATCACCATCACGGCTTTCGCAGATTCGCCCGATCAGGGCGCGGGGCTGGCGCGCGACATGATCGTGCGCTGGGCGCTGGAGGAGGTGGGGCAGGCTTATGAGGCGCGGCTGGTGCCGTGGGCGGATTTCAAGAAGCCGGCGCATCGCGCGCGCCAGCCGTTCGGGCAGATCCCGACCTATGAAGAGGGCGAGCTTGTGCTGTTCGAGTCGGGCGCGATCGTGCTGCACATCGCCGAGCGCTTTGCCGGCTTGTTTCCGGGCGACGCCAATGCGCGGGCGCGGGCGATTACGTGGATGTTCGCGGCGGTGAGTGACGTGGAGCCGCTGATCGTTCAGCGCGAGGTGATGGAATATTTGGAGAGCGACAAAAGCTGGGCGGCGGAACGCATGCCGCTTGTCGAGCAGCGCATTCGCGATCGGTTGCAGGAATTGGCGGCGCGTCTGGGCGACGCGGATTGGCTGGACGGCGCCTTCAGCGCGGCGGATGTGCTGATGGTGCAAGCGCTGCGGCGGCTGGAAGGCCAGGCGCCGCTGACAGAGTTTCCAACGCTCGTGGCTTATGTGGAGCGCGGCAAGGCGCGGCCGGCGTTCAAACGCGCGTTCGCGGCGCAGAAGGCGGTGTTTGAAGCGTCGCGCTGAAGCTTATTGCGCGGCGGCGGTTTCCATCTCTTCGCGGCGGCCGACGCGGTAGGCGCGACCGGTGGAGGCAGGCCAGATGTAGTAGCTGCCGAAGTCGCCATTGCGGATGGTGATGCTGTCGCCGGCGTGAATGTTGCGCACGGGTTCGGGGCGGACTTGCACCCAGACTTGGCCGTTGGCCAGGTGGAAGCCGCGGCGTCCGCCTTCGCTCATGAACACGGATTGGACGGTGCTTTGCACCGAAGCGACTTCCGTGCCGCCACCGGGCAAAGCCGAGAGCACATTCGACAGAAAATTCGGCGCTTGCAGGCCGAACGTGCGCGAGGCGCGCTCGCGGTCGACGGCGATCACCTGGCCCGCCTGTTCTTGCTGGTGCAGCCGGCCGACGGCGGCGTCGTAGCAGGCGAGGCGATCAGCGTCGGCGCTTTGATTGGCGCAGGCATAGACGGCGTCGAGCGATTCCGGGCGGTTGTCCGGGGCGTCGTCCGCCGCCGCGAATGATGCGCCCAAAAGCCAAACCGCCGCTACGAGAACTGCCCGCCGCATGACCACCCCTTTATGCTTCGGCGGAACTTAGGCCCCGCCCGCGCGGCTGCCAAGCGTGTGATGGAGCTGCCGACGCGCTGGGCTTGGCTGGCTCCACAGCGCCAGCGGCATTGCGTTACTTACTGTGCCGCAAAAAATCGCGTGGCGCCGCCTTGTGCTGTGCAACCCTCGACCACGCCTTGGAAATTTGGCCGCCAGGTTTGACCGTGGCGACATTGTGGCGGTTTCGTGGAGGCAGCAAAGCGCAGGTCGCCGAATGACTTGCCGAGGGACCGCGCCAAGGGGGAAGGCGCGGGGAGGAAAGAAGGGTCCAGGGCAGGTTCGTGCGCCGCTGCGCGTCAAAGCAGTGGGGACGACACATGACCAAACCGAGGACGGCTGCACGTAGAAAATCCTTCTTCCAATATTCGACCGCGCTGGCGAGCGCTGCCGCCATCGCCGCGGCGTTTGCGCCGCAGAGCGCCGCCGCGCAGGAGGGGGAAGTCGGCGAAGAAGAGATTGTCGTGACCGGCACGCGCATTACGCAGCCGGACTTCGTGTTCTCGAACCCGATCGCCTCGGTCAATGCGGAGACGATCGAGCGCTCGGGCGTCACCAACGTGACCGAGTTCGTGCAGGACATGCCGGCGCTGCTGAATTCGTTCGACTCGTATGACTCCGCGGACACCGAGAATGGCGGCACGCAGGGCTTGAACCTGTTGAACCTGCGCAATTTGGGAACGGCGCGCACGCTGGTGCTGGTGGATGGCCGCCGTCACGTCGCGGGCGATGAGGGCAGTGCGGCGGTCGACGTCAACTCCATTCCGGTCGATCTGATCGAGCGGGTGGAAGTGCTGACAGGCGGCGCCTCCGCCATTTACGGCGCGGACGGCGTCACCGGCGTCGTCAACTTCATCATGCGGCACGATTTTGAAGGCGTCAGCGGGCGCCTGCAAATGGGCACGACCGAGCATGGCGGCGCGGACGATCTGTTCGCTAGCGTGATCGCCGGGACCAATTTCGACAATGATCGCGGCAACTTCACGCTCGCGTTTGAGATGTCGCAAACACAAGAACTCAACGCGTCCGATCGCGACTATTCAACGCCTGGCCTGCGCGAAACGCTGGTGGATGATCCGTTCGGCGGGCCGTACACGAATGCGTTCTTCCGCAATGTGCGCTACTTCGATACATCGCCGGAGGGCACGGTGTTCAGCCGCGAACTCGATGGCCCGGGCATTATTGGCCAATCTTGGCTCGGCGACGGCTCGCCATGGGTCGACGGCGTGCCGGCGGGCGATTTCACCATGATTGGCGGCTCGGGCTCGTTGCTCGATCAATATATCGATCAGCTGTTGCCAGGCTTGGATCGCTACTCGCTGAATGCGCAATTCCACTACGATCTGAACAATCGCAACCGCTTCTTCGCGGAAGCGAAGTGGTCGCGCACGCAGACGATGTTCGAAGGGCAGGTGACGTACGACTACTTCATGTTCCTGCCGATCGATAACCCGTTCATCCCGACCAATATTTACAATGACGCCACCAGCCCTGGCGGCACGGCCGAGCCCGGCGTGGGGGAAGACGGCATCTATATGGCGCGGGACAATTTCGATCTCGGCAGCACCTATCATGACATCGAGCGCAATACGTATCGCACCGTGGTGGGCTTTGATGGGTCGATCACCGACGCGATCGATTATAATGCGTCGCTGACGTGGGGACGCACGGTCACCGACCAAGTCTATCACACGCGCAATAACGAACGCTGGTTCGCCGCGACCGATGTCGTTGACAATGGCTCCGGCCCGGAATGCCGCAGCAATGACGGCGTCTCGGTGCCGGAAGATTGGCAAGCGGGCGGTTTGGACTTCTTCCAGACTTTCAATCCGGGCGAATGCATCGCGGCCAATATTTTCGGCAATGGCGTGATGTCGGACGCGGCGCGCGACTGGATCATGGTCGATCTGAAGAACCATATCGAGATTTCGCAAACGGTGTTGTCCGCGTATCTGACCGGCGACAGCAGCGATTGGTTCGAACTGCCGGCGGGGGCGATCGGATTTGCGGCCGGCTTCGAATATCGCGAAGAGGAAAGCACCTTCGATGCGCCGGCGCTGAGCGAATTGGCTGAAGCGGCGGAAGCCGTCACCGACTGGCCGGACTACGATTTAATTTGGAATGGCCGAGGCCAGGACAGCCGCGGCCGCTATGACGTCTATGAGTTTTACGGCGAGTTTGAAGCGCCGCTGCTGCGCGACCTACCGTTCGCGAACGAACTCATTCTGGATGGCGCTTACCGCTTCTCCGACTATTCCACCGTGGGCACGACCGACACGTGGAAGGTTGGCTTACGCTGGCGCCCAGTCGAGTGGCTGATGCTGCGCGGCACGCAAGCGCAGGCGGTGCGCGCGCCGAACATCAACGAGCTGTTCATGCCGCAGCAGCAGACGTTTTCGGAATTGGACGATCCGTGTGACGACGACAACGTCAATACAGGGTCATCGTTGCGCTACGCCAACTGCCAAGCGGCGCTGACCGCGCTGAATGCGATGAACGCCGCGATCCCGACCGATCCGAATGCGTTCAACAATACGACGTCGACTTCGATTCCGGGGCTTACCTCCGGCAATGCCGATCTCGATGCCGAGACCGCGGAGACGACCACCTATGGCTTCGTGCTCGATGCGCCGTTCCTGCGCGGTCTAACACTGTCGATCGACTATTGGGACATCGAGCTGACGCAGGCGATTCAGTTTTTCGATGCGCAAACCATCGTCGACTATTGCTATGACCTGCCGCAGCCGAACCAGTATTGCGCGCTGGTGACGCGGACGGCGACGGGCGTGTCCGGTCTTTCCATTCCTGCTGGTGGGATTTCCGGATTTGAGACCACGGCGGTCAACGTCGCTTCATATCTCGCCAGCGGCTACGATATTGGCCTGCGCTATCGGCTCGATCCCGCGAATTTTGGCGTTGAGCGCGATGTCGGCCAATTCACGTTCGCTTTGAACGCCACCAAGCTCGATCAGCTTACCTTCATTGAATCGCCGATTGCGCCGCCCGATGACGATGTCGGTGAAGCGAATTCGCCGGAATGGCAGGTGGTGTTCGACGCGACCTGGCAGTTCGGCCACTTCACGCTGAACTATGGCTATAGCTGGTTTTCCGAAACCGAGCGCTTCACGCCGGGCCAGATCGCCGACGATCCGGCCATCGTCGATCCGCAATATTTCAATTATTCGGAGCGCTCGGTGCACGACATTTACGCGGCCTACGATTTCGATGGCGTGCGGATTTATGGCGGCGTGAACAACTTCACGGACCAGGAGCCGGATCGCGGCAGCCAGGGCTATCCGGTTGGGCCGCTGGGCAGGTTCTTGTTTGTCGGGGCCAAGGTGCAGTTCTGAGCGGGGACGCGCCGGGACGGAGGCGGCGGGCTCAGGAGGGGGAGCCCGCCGCGTCTGGCTGCTTCTAGCGGCATTTGGGGGAATTCCGTGCCGGGCCGAGCTTGACGCTGGGGGGGCGCCCCAGTAGATAGGCCGCCTCATTCGGGCTGGCGGTCCACGCCCCTGGGTGAACCATACTAGCGGCGCGCCAGCACGCGGCTCCTTTTAGGGGCCGCTGGGCGCGCTGTTCGACGTTGCAGGCCAAAGACACCAAAGGCGAGAGAAAAGGGCGAAATGCCGACGATCAACCAGCTGATCCGCAAGCCGCGGAGCCCGAAACCGGTGCGCAACAAGTCGCCGGCGCTCAAAGCCTGCCCGCAACGCCGCGGCGTCTGCACCCGCGTCTATACGACGACGCCGAAGAAGCCGAACTCGGCGCTCCGCAAGGTCGCCAAGGTGCGCCTGACCACCGGCATCGAAGCCGTGTGCTACATTCCGGGCGAAGGCCACAACCTGCAGGAACACTCCGTGGTGCTGATCCGCGGCGGCCGGGTGAAGGATTTGCCCGGCGTGCGCTATCACATCCTGCGCGGCGTGCTCGATACGCAAGGCGTCAAAGACCGCAAGAAGCGCCGCTCGCTCTACGGCGCGAAACGTCCGAAATAAGGAAGAGATCAGATGTCCCGCCGCCACCGCGCCGAGCCGCGCGAAGTTCTGCCCGATCCCGTTTATGGCGATCTCGTGCTGACCAAGTTCATGAACTACATCATGTACGAGGGCAAAAAGTCGGTCGCCGAGCAGATCGTCTATGGCGCGCTCGAAACGGTTGAGAAGAAGCTAAAGCGCGCCTCGATCGAAGCGTTCCACGATGCGCTCGGCAATGTCGCGCCGGCGATCGAAGTGCGCTCGCGCCGGGTTGGCGGCGCCACCTATCAGGTGCCGGTGGAAGTTCGTCCGGAACGCCGTCAGGCGCTGGCGATCCGCTGGCTGGTCGGCGCCGCGCGCGCCCGCAATGAAAGCACGATGGAAGAGCGTCTCGCCGGCGAGCTGATCGATGCTTCCAACAATCGCGGCAATGCGGTGAAGAAGCGCGAAGACACCCACCGCATGGCGGAAGCCAATCGCGCATTCTCACATTATCGCTGGTAATCGCACAGATTGCCGGCGCTAGACGGGGCCGGTTTGATGCCGGCTGCCTGAAGGCGCCGGCGGTTCAAACTCACGGACAGAATTGTCATGCCTCGCGAATACAAAATCGAAGACTACCGCAATTTCGGCATCATGGCCCACATCGATGCGGGCAAGACGACGACGACCGAGCGGATTCTGTTCTATTCCGGCAAGAGCCATAAGATTGGCGAAGTCCACGATGGCGCGGCCACGATGGACTGGATGGAGCAGGAGCAAGAGCGCGGCATCACCATCACGTCGGCTGCAACGACGACGTTCTGGAACGGCAAGCGCCTCAACATCATCGACACCCCCGGCCACGTCGACTTCACCATCGAAGTGGAGCGTTCGCTCCGCGTGCTCGACGGCGCGGTGGTCGTGCTCGACGGCAACCAAGGCGTGGAGCCGCAGACGGAAACCGTCTGGCGCCAGGGCGACAAGTACCGCGTGCCGCGCATCATCTTCGCCAATAAAATGGATAAGACCGGCGCCGACTTCTACATGTGCGTCGAAGACATCAAGAAGCGCCTCGGCGCGCGTCCGGTGCCGCTGCAATTGCCGATCGGCATTGAGTCGGGCTTCAAGGGCCTGGTTGATCTCGTCGAGATGAATGCGATCATCTGGAAGGATGAAAGCCTCGGCGCGAAGTTCGACATCGTCGAAATCCCGGACGACCTGAAAGAAAAGGCGATCGAGTATCGCGCTGGTCTGGTCGAAGCCGCCGTCGAACTCGATGACGCGGTGATGGAAAAGTATCTGGACGGCGAAGAGCCGGACGTGCCGACGCTGAAGCGGCTGATCCGTCTCGCCGTGTTGAAGGCGGCCTGGTACCCGATGCTGCTGGGTTCGGCCTTCAAGAATAAGGGCGTGCAGCCTTTGCTCGATGCGGTCGTGGACTATCTGCCAAGCCCAACGGACGTGCCGCCGATCAAGGGCGTCGACCCGGATGACATCGAAAAGGAATTGATCCGCCACTCTTCGGACAGCGATCCGATGTCGCTGCTCGCGTTCAAGATCATGGACGACCCGTTCGTCGGCACGATCACGTTCTGCCGCATCTATTCGGGCGTGCTGAAGGCGGGCGACGGCCTGCTGAATTCGACACGCGACAAGAAAGAACGCTGCGGCCGCATGCTGCTGATGCACGCGAACGACCGCGAAGACATCAAGGAAGCCTATGCGGGCGATATCGTCGCTCTGGCCGGTTTGAAGGAAGTGCGCACCGGCGACACGCTGTGCGATCCGAACAAAGCCGTGATCCTCGAGCGCATGGAATTCCCCGAGCCGGTGATCGAGATCGCGATCGAGCCGAAGACCAAGGCCGACCAGGAAAAGCTGGGCGTGGCGCTGGGCAAGCTCGCCGCGGAAGATCCGTCCTTCCGCGTTTGGACCGATCCGGAATCCGGCCAGACGCGCCTCAAGGGCATGGGCGAACTTCACCTCGACATTAAGGTCGACATCCTGAAGCGCACCTACAAGGTGGAAGCCAATATTGGCGCGCCGGAAGTGGCCTATCGCGAAAAGCTCGGCCGGCCTGCGACCATCGACTACACGCACAAGAAGCAGACCGGCGGTTCAGGCCAGTTCGCGCGCGTGAAGATCGAGTTCGAGCCGGGCGAGCCGGGCACGGGCTTCAAGTTCGAGAACAAGATTGTCGGCGGCGCGGTGCCGAAGGAATTCATTCCCGGCGTCGAAAAGGGCCTCAACATGGCCAAGGAAAACGGCTTGCTGGCCGGCTTCCCGGTCATTGACGTGTCCGCGCGCCTCGTTGACGGCGACTATCACGACGTCGACTCCAACGTGCTGACCTTCCAGATCGCCGCGCAAGCTGCGTTCCGCGAACTGAAGGAAAAGGGCGATGCGCGTCTGCTCGAGCCGGTGATGAAGGTCGAAGTGACGAGCCCGGAAGAATATGTCGGCTCGGTGATCGGCGATCTGAACTCGCGGCGCGGCATGATCCAAGGCCAGGACATGCGCGGCAACGCGACCATCATCAATGCGATGGTGCCGCTCGCCAACATGTTCGGCTACGTGAACACGCTGCGTTCGTTCTCACAGGGCCGTGCGAGCTATTCGATGGAATTCTCGCACTATGAAGAAGTGCCGAAGGCGGTGAGCCAGGAAGTGCTGGCGAAACTGCGGGCGTAACGCGAAAGCGCAATGCGAACGTCAAAGGCCGCTCCGAGAGGGGCGGCCTTTTGTTTTGGCGCTTAATTCCGCGCCCAGGCGGCGCCGTAATCATTTTGCGGGTCGCGGTAGATGCTGTGGACATGCTCGGCCGATTGCGGGCTGTATTCGAGCGCGAGGCGCGGGCCGGCGATGCGCCAATAGGCGGGTTCGTCGCCCGACATGGGTCCCCACCAGCCGAATGTGCTTTGATCGAACTGCGCGGTGATCTCGCGCATCAAAGGCGTGCGGTCGTCGGCGTTGAGGATGCCCAGGCGCGCCGCGATTAGGGCGGTGAGACGCTCGCGTTGCGCCGCGTTGAATGTGCTGACGCGAACGCCTTCGGCAGCGAGCGTTCTGCCGTCTTGTCCGGGGCCGAGCTGGAGCTGCGCGAGTTGCCCGGAGACTAGCGCTTGCGTGCGTTGCGTGGGCGTGAGGCTGTCGAGCAGGGCGTGCGCGGCGTCGATCTCGGTCTTGGTCAGATAGATTTGGCGGCCTTCGGCTTCGAAGCGCAGCGGCTGGCCGCCGGTGAGTGTCGGAGAGAGCGTGAGGTTCGAACCGGACATGGTGGCGTTGATGGCGAGGTGATGGCCGCCGAATTGCAGCATCCAGGGCGACGTCGTCGACGGCGTGCCGAGGATGGAGACGAAATACTGGTCGGCGCCAAAGCTAGGGCGACCGCCGCCGCCTCGCACCAGCGTCTCGTCGGCGAGCATTTGCATGCGCACCATGTCCACGCCGTCATCGCTCAGCACGGCGTGCAGCAGCGTTATGAGCGCGGCGCGTTGCGTTTCGTCGAGATCGCCCCACTTCACGCCGCCGCGTCGCACAATGCCTTCCGGCAGATTGGACCAATTGCGGCGCTGTTCGGTGTTGGACCAATCGAACATGGCTTTTTGGCGCTGCGCCACGGTGAGCGTGGCGACGAAGCTGTCCGCGGCCTGGACGATGGCGCGGCTTTGCGCGTCGGCGCCGGCGCTGGCGAAGACGAGGCGCGGCGGCCCGGCCAGGATGGCGACGGCGCACAGCAGTGCGCAGATGTGCAGGATGTGGCGATACATGGTCGTGCTCTGGACCTAAGCTCACGCGCCTGACGCATTATTGCAGAAGTGCGTCTGTGAGCAATGATCTCGGTTGGCCCGGTTTTCCTGCCCGCCCAAATTGTGTCAGAACGGCTGCGGGGAGGCCGGTGCGGGTCCGGCCGATAGGTTTGAGGGCCGTCCGTGCGCATCTTGATCGCAGCTGTCGCCGTGTTTCTCATGACGGCGAGCGCCGCCGGGCAAACGACCGACCCGCAGAATTTCAGCGGCGCGCTTGCGGCGGGCGGCGCCGGCGTTTCGTTCGATCTGGATTTGCAGGCTGGCCAAGTCGTCACGCTCACGACGACGTCGGCGCGCAATGTCGACACCATTCTCACACTGAACGGCCCGAACGGCCGGCGCGTCGCCCAGAATGACGATGAGCTGCCGGGCGTGCTGCAATCGCGCATCGTCTATGTCGCGCGCGCGAGTGGGCGGCACACGGCGGTGGTCACGGGCTATGGCGGCGCTGTGGGCGCGTTTGAGCTGCACGTCGCGCACGGACTGAATGCGGGGCTCTCGGATGCGTCGCGGGTGCTGCGCGAAGAGACAGGGAGTTTTGATAGCCGCCACGGGGAGTTGCGCTTCCCGGTGGATCTCAGCGCGGGCGACATTCTCGTCGCCACCACCGCTGCGCTCACGGATGAGCTCGATACGACGCTCGCCCTGGTCGACGCCAGCGGCGCGATCCTCACGCAAAATGACGATATGGCGGAGGGCAATCTCAACTCGCAGCTCGCGTTTCAGGCGCCCGCGGCGGGGCGCTATGAGCTTGTCGCCAGCACTTATGGCGGCCGTGGGCGCGGCGATTTCGTGATCTCGCTCGCGCTCGATCCGAATGCGAACGCGCCGTTCAATTTCGCGTCCGTCGACGGCGACCGGATCGCGCAGCATGAAGGCACGATCAGCGATGCGCAGCTGACGCAGGAATTTCGTGTCACGCTTGCGGCGGGGCAAACCGTGCTGGCGACGGCGGACGTCACCAGCGGCAATCTCGATCCGGTGCTCAAATTGAAGGACCCGGAAGGCAATCCGCTGGCGATCAATGATGATCGTGGCGACGGCTCGCTGAATTCCGCTGTCGCGTTCACGGCGACGGCCGCGGGTGAGTATATCGTCGAACTTTCTCGCTATCGCGGCAGCAGCACGACCGGAAATTTCCGGGTCGTGGTCTCTTCGGTGGAGGCTTCGGTTGTCGATGCGCTGCAGGATATGGTCGAAAATCAGGGGCGGCTGAGCGGCCCGGAGCAAATTCTGCAAACGGCGGATTTCACGCTGCACTATACGCTCGAAGGCAGTGACGCGGCGACGCCTGAATATGTGCAGCAAGTTGGCGACACGCTGCAGCGCATGCTGGAGGCGCAAACACGGATGGGTTGGGCGCTGCCCGCGCGCTATCGCGACGGCCGCTATCGCGTGAACATCTCGGCTGTGCGCGGCGCGATGGGCTACACCAAGCCGGTGCAGGTGGTGTTCGACAATCCGAACACGCCGAATGTGCGCGAAACCGCGTCGACGCGCGGCGTGCTCATGATCGACAACGATTATGAGGGCATGGGCAAGAAGGCCTCGCCGATCAGTCTGATGCACGCAACAGCGACGCACGAACTCAATCACCTGTTCCAGTACGGTTATGATGGCGAGGAAGGGCTGCAATGGCTCTATGAAGCGACGGCGTCATGGATGGAGGTGGCGACGGCCGGGGCGGATCAGGACGCGACCGACTATGTCGCCACCGATTTCGCCGCGCCGGAATTGTGCTGGACCACGACGGCGCAAGGTCATGACTACGCGCAATGGACGCTGCTGCAATCGCTCGCGGACAGCTATGGCGAGGGCGTCGTGGTGCGGTTGTGGGAGAACAGTGTCCAGTACGACGGCTTTGAAACGATGTCGCAGACGCTGGCGGGTGTGGGCACCACCATTCCCGATGCGCTGCAGCGCTGGCGTGTGCAGAATTTCGCGCGGGCCTATGCGGTGGCGTCCAAGTTCACGCGTACGGTGCGCCTCAATGGCGCGATCAGCCGCAACGGATCGTGGTCGCCGCGTGGGCGCGTGCAGGAGCTGGGCGCGCACTATGTGGCGGTGCGGCTGCAGGGCGCGCACACCTATACGCTGCGCGGCGGCGACAATCTGGAGCTGGTCGGGCTCGGGCGGCGCAATGGCGAGATCGAGGTGATCCCGCTGGGGCGTGGCGGCGTGTTCAATGCGTCGGGCTACGACTATGCGGCGCTGATGGTGTTCAACCGCGCCGTGCCGAGCGAACCGGGCGAATGCAGAGACACGAACTATTCGATCGTGGTGGCGGATGGCGCCGGCGCGATGGCGAGCCCGCAATACCGGTTCAATGCGGAGCACTTCGCGCCGCCTTCTTAGTGCTTGTTCCGCATTGCCGGCGCCGTGCATTCGTGGTCCTTTGACGGAAACGAAGATGGAAACGCGCGATGATAGGCGATTGGATTTTGCGTGGCGTTGCGTGTCTCGCGGTGGTGATCGCGCTCGGTTGCGGCGCGGCTGCGGATGCGCAGACGCCACGTCGCGCGGGGCAGGTGTTTGACGACTGCAATGGCGCGAGCTGGTGTCCGCGCATGGTGGTGGTGCCGGCTGGCAGTTTCACCATGGGCAGCCCGGAGACCGAAGACGGGCGCCAAGCCAATGAAGGGCCACAGCGGCGCGTGGATGTTGCGCGCTTCGCGGTGGGCAAGTTCGAGATCACCTGGGATCAGTGGCAAGTCTGCGTGAATGCGGGCGCGTGCCGCGCGCCGGACGATGCGGGCTTTGGCCGCGGCAATCGCCCGGTGATCAATGTGAGCTGGAACGCAGCGCGGAATTATGTGGCGTGGCTGTCGCGCGAGACGGGGCAGCCGTACCGGTTGCTGACGGAGGCGGAGTGGGAATATGCCGCGCGCGCCGGCACGGACACGCGTTTTCCCTGGCATGACGATGCGAGCCACGAATTTGCGAATTACGGCACGGACGAGTGCTGCGACGGCGCGGTGATGGGGCGCGATCAGTGGCTGACGACGGCGCCGGTGGGATCGTTTCCGGCCAATGCGTTCGGTTTGTACGACATGCACGGCAATGTTTGGGAGCTGGTGCAGGATTGCTACGTGGCGAGCTATGACGGCGCGCAGGCGGATGAGGCGCACTGCCAGGAGCGCATTTTTCGCGGCGGCTCGTGGAGCTCCTATCCGCGCGGGCTGCGTTCGGCGATGCGCAATACGATGGTGCCGACGGACCACGTCGAAAGCGTTGGCCTGCGTGTCGCCAGAACGCTGAATTAGCGACACGCAGTTCGCGTTCACGCCGCCTGTTTAAAGTCGCCCATTTGCGCGGCGAGTGCGCGTTGGAACGCGGCGCGCGCGGTGCAGCGTGCGACGTAGGCGGCGAGCTTTGGCTGATCGTCGAGCAGTGGCGGCAGGATGCGCAGCACCGTGCACATCATCAGATCGCCGGCGGTGAAGCGGTCGCCATCAAGATAGGGCTTGTCGTCGAGCGTGTTAGCCAAGTTCGTGAGACGCTGCTGCGCGAAGGCGAGCGCGCCGGGGCGGCGCAGCTTGGCCCATTCTTCGGCGGCATAGAAATAATCGATCGAGGCCACTTGCTGGATCCACGGTTCGATCGAATTGAGCGCGGCGAACACCCATTGTACGACGCGGGCGCGCGCTTTGGGATCTTGCGGCAACAGAGCGTCGCCGGCGCGGCCGGATATGTGCAGCACGATGGCGCCTGACTCGAAGAGAACAAAGCCATCCTCCTCCAGGATCGGCACTTGGCCGAAGGGCTGCATGGCGCGATAGGCGGGATTGTTCTGGTCGTCGCCGACGCCGAGTAAACGCACGCGATAGGGAATGCCGGCTTCTTCAAGCGCCCAGCGCGCGCGCAGATCGCGCACTTGGCCGCGTGCGAAATCGGGCACCCAGGAAAAGGCGGAGATGGTGATCATTGTAGACATCCTTTCTCGTCGCGCGGTTTTGTGAAACTGCGCGTAGTTGGATTTGAAGTGCGGTGCGATGCGGGCCGGGGGCTCGCGCTCCGCTACATGCCGGGGATGGGCATGATTTCCATGATCTCGACGCCGTCGCCGGGGAAGATGGCGAAGTGCGGATGATTGAGGAAGAGGCGCGCGGCGGCGTCGTGCGACTCCGCTTGCACGATGGTGAAGCCGGCCAGGTTGTTGCGGATGTCGGCGACGCCTGACTTTGTCGCCTTCTTGGTTTTGCCGAGCGGACCACCGTGATCGACGACGGCGGACGCGTTCGTTACGTGCCATTCGTGCCACGCCTTCATGCCGGCGGCCTCGCGTTCCTTGCGCGTCTTTTCGTCGAGTTTGTCCCAGCCGGACGCCGCATTGTGCTCGGGCGTGCCGGTGAAAACGGCCATGAACTTTTTCATGTGCGTGGCTCCTGCATTTTGGCGGCATAGGCCGCGAGCTTGTTGAAGAGGGAATTCCAGCCACCAATGTGGCTGTCGCGCCGTTCGACGCTGATGAAGGGCGATTGATGGAAGGTCATCGTGGTTTTGCCGTCGGCGTGTTCGCGGAAGCTGATCGTCACCAGGGTTTCGACTTCGCCGGAAGGGCCGGTGTCCCACATCCAGGTGAAAACGAGGCGCGTCGGCGGTTCGATTTCGCGATACGCGCCGCCGAACCAGCTATCGCCGCTGTGACTCGAGCGGATCATGCCGCGATATTTGCCGCCGACGCGGAAATCCAATTCGAGTTCGGGGCAGTCGAAGCCTTCCGGGCCCATCCACTTCTTCCAGTGGTTGATGTCGGTCCACAGCGAGAACAGCAGCGACGCGGGCGCATCGAAGGTGCGCGTGATCAGCAATTCGTCGTCGGCGAGCACGGCGCTCATTCGGGCTTCTCCTGCTTCTTTTTCAGTTCGGCGATGTAGGCGTCCATCTTGTCGAAGGAGCCGGTCCAGAAGCGGCGATAGTGTTCGAGCCAATCGTCGATGCGCTTCAGCGGTTCCGCTTCCAATGTGCACGGGCGCCACTGCGCTTCGCGGCCGCGCGAGATGAGGCCAGCGCTCTCCAGTACTTTGAGGTGCCGCGAAATGGCGGGGAGGCTGATGTCGAAGGGCGCGGCGATTTCGTTGACCGTGGCTGCGCCCTCGGAGAGCCGCTCCAGAATGGCGCGCCGAGTGGGGTCAGCGAGCGCGGACAAGGCAGCGGAGAGGGGATCGGGCGTCTGCATCTGTATTTAACAGATAGGTTAAATGAAGAGGCGGAGTCAAGCGCCGGCGCAAAGAAAAAGCCCCGACCGAGGCCGGGGCTTTGAAAAGGATGGGCTGGCGCCGAAGCGCCAGCCCGAAGCTATGGATGCTTAGAGGACCGCGGCCACGCCGGAACGACCGGCTTGGCTGGCGCCCGAACGATCGCGCTCGAGCAGCGTGCCGCCCCAGTTGTAGCGCACCGTCACGCCGATCGAGTCAGACTCGGCGTCGGCATCGTCGAACTCAGCGTGAGACCACGCAGCGCCAACGCTGATCGGCACGGAAGCGAATTGGTATTCGGCGCCCAGGCCGTAGGTGAGGGCGTCGTCGTCGTTCGCGCCGGCGTCAACAGTCGCCCAGCCGAGGTTGGCGTCGAGGCGGAGGTTGTCGGTGGCGAACAGGCTGGCGCCGACATTGACGCCCCAGGCGTCCGCGTCGTCGTCGTCATTGGTGGCATAGCCGAGCGAGCCCGACAGCGTCCAACGATCGAAATACTTGTTGGCTTCGACGCCGCCACCCCAGGTGGTGTTGTCGTCGCTGTCGCCAACGCTCAAGAAACCGCCGAAGAGGTATTGGTCGTTGCGCGTGAAGAGGTGGCCGGTAATGCCATAGGCCGTGTCGACGTCGTCGCCATCGACCACAGCAGCGTCAACTTCCGCACCCAGCGAGCTGCCAGCTTGGAAGAAAACCGAGCCTTCAACGCCATAGGCGTCGACATCGTCGGCGGCGCCGTCGGTGTCGGTGTTCGAGTAAAGCGCGCCAACGTAGCCGGTCTGAGCCGACGCCATGGCGGGCGCTGCGACAGCCATCGCGGCTACCGCTGCGGCCAAGATAAGTTTCCGCATCTGAGAGGTCCCCTGTGTATCACCCACCTATTCTTATGGGCTCTGGGGATAATTGAAGCATGACGCAGCAACGGCAACAGCGCTGATTCGATTAACCTTTGTAGGTGCGCAAACAACACACAAATACCGCCAATCTTCGCGTGTCAGACGAATTCTTTTGGAGCGCCTGCGCGCTCGGCGGGAAATGCTCGCGCGCCAGGATTTGAGCCGCTCCGAGGCGGCGCGGCGTGCTGACAAGAGCGGGCGCCGGAGCGCCTAGGCGAGGGCGGAGAATCTCTCCAACCAGGAGGTCCGAAGGCGCGCTTTAGCGTCATGGTGGAGGTAAGCATGCCCGCCGCGATTTCCTGCGTCACAATCCCCGTCGACGACCTCTCGAAGGCCGTCGCTTTCTACAAAAACGGCCTCGGCCTCAGCACCGAGGAACAGGACGAGGATCACGCCTCGTTCGAACTCGATGGCGTCTATCTGGTGCTGCTCAATCGCAGCGATTTGGGTGTTTATGTCGAGGATCTGTCGCTGCGTCCGGCCGCGAAGGGCCAGTCTGGCGTGATCCTCTCCTACTTCACGGAATCGCGCGGCGAAGTGGACGCTGTGCTCGCCAAAGTGAAGGGCGCCGGCGCCAATGTGACGGCGGCCGAGGACGATGAAGGCAGCTATTCGGGCTACTTCACCGATCTCGACGGCAATGTCTGGGAAGTGTTGTACGACGCCAGCTAAGCGGCGCAGCGTTCTGAACGAATTTGCGTGCGCCGCAGCGATGCGGCGCACGCTTTCGTTTAGTGGCGGGCGCGCTGGCGGACGCCGAGGTGCGTATCGAAGAAGTGCACGGCGTAAGTGAGGGCGTCGCGTGCTTCCGGCAAGCTCACATCGTTGATGAAGCAATGGCTCTGCCCTTCAGCGACGATGAGCTGGCTTTCGGCGCCCGCATTCAGAAGCTGCGAGTGGGTGTAGACGGCCGAGCTCATATCCATGGCGCGCGTGCCGGTGATGAGCAAAGTCGGCGGAAAGCGCGAAAGGACGTCGCGCGACACCGCCGGCGAGACCAGCGGATCATCCAGATTGGCGCCGGCGAAATAGCCGGTGGCTTGTCGCTCAACACCAGGGCGGGGCGGGGCCGAGGTGCCGTCGAGATAGGCTGAAATATAGGTGGAATCGCCGACGCCGATGCGCGTGGCGCCGGCGCCGAAAATACCGATCGCGCCGGGATTGGGCAGATGTTCGTGCTGCAGCCAGGACGCAACTTGGCCTGTCAGCGCGCCGCCGGCGGAGCAGCCGAAAATGCCGATATTTTCTGGCCGGTAGGTGCGCAGCAGGTCGCGATAGACGGCAGCGACATCTTCAGATGCGGCGGGAAATCTGTTTTCCGGACCTTGCCGATAATTGACCGTGATCACCTTGTAGCCGCCAATGCCGGCGAATGGGATCGACTCCACCAGCGCACACGCTTGCGCGCACATGGTGAAGCCGCCGCCGTGCAGATTGATCAGCACGCGGCGGCGATTGGTTTCGCCGTTGCGCGGGGTGATGATTTGCGTCGGCACGCCGGCAATCACTTGCGGCGCGATATTGACGGGATACATGGCCTGCGCGGCTGCGACTTGCGGCGCCAAGTGAGCTTCGACGTCAGCGCGCTGCTGTTCGATCGTTGGGGGTGGGCCGCCTGCGGTTCCGAACGCGGGCGCGGTGGCGCGGCTGCGTTGCTTGGCGACGGCTTCGGGCGAGGAGAAACCGGAGGCGGGGAATTCGAAGGCCGGCACGTGCACGATGCCGTCAGCGCTGAAGGTGGGGCGCGCGGGCGGGGCGCTCGCTTGCTGTGCGACGGCTTGTGAGCCGACAAGTGCGACAGCCAATGCCGCCGCGGCGATAGTGTATTTCATGCGTCCCTCCTCGAAAGATTTTCTCTTTGATAGGCGCTTTACACTGAGTGCAGCTTCGCGGCTAGACGTGGGCTTGGTGAAAAAGAGTATACTGTATGCTTGGATGGAGACGACCGGATGAGACGGCAGGGAGCGCTGAGATGAAGGTTGGGTTCATTGGTCTGGGCACGCAGGGCGGGCCGATCGCGCGCCGCATCGCCCGCAGCGGCTACAGCCTGGTGGCGAGCGATATCAGCTCGAAGGCGCTGGAGGCGTTCGACGAGCCGGGCGTGACGCGCGAACAGAATTCGGTCGCTGCGGCCAAGCTGGTGGACGTGCTGTGCGTGTGCGTGCGCACCGATCAGGATTTGGTGGATCTGTGCGGCGATGGCGCGGTGTTTGCTGCGCTGGGCAAGGGCGGCGCGTTTATCGTGCACTCAACCGTCGATCCGGATTTGTGCCGGCGTCTGGCGGAGCAGGCCAAGGCGGTTGGCGTCGATTTTATCGATGCGGGCGTGTCCGGCGGCGGGCCGGCGGCGCTGGAGGGGCAGCTCTCGCTTTTTGTCGGCGGCGATGAGGACGCGTTCGCGCGCGTGAAGCCACTGCTCGATTGCTACGGCAAATCTGTTGTACATCTCGGGCCTGTTGGGCGCGGCATGATCGGCAAGCTGCTCAACAATCTCGTGTCAGTGGCCAATTACGGCATGTCGGCGGCGATCCTCGATCTCGGCGAGCAACTGAATTTCGATCGCGAGCAATTGCGGCAGGCTTTGATGGCGGGTTCGGCGCAGGGTTTTGCGTTGAAGGCCGTCCCGGGCTTGCTCAATCCGCACCCGAGCATGGGCGGCGTGGGCGCGTTGCGGCAATTGCTGAAGAAGGATGTCGATCATGCGCGCAAGCTTGCGGCGTCCGATGACTTCTCGCTGGCGGCGCTGACGGCGGCGGCAGATTCGATGCTGGAGCGGCTGGGCCGGATAGAAGCGGGGACGGCGAAGTGTTAGCCGCGCCGGTAAGTGCTGAGGCGCTGGATCAGGCCGGCGCTGTTCAGGTGATAGAAATTCGCGGTGCAGCGCGTTGAGCCGTCGGGAAGCTGCGCGGTGATTTCGATGGCGGCTTCGTTCGCGCTGGCTACGGCGGCGGCGATGCTCGGCGGCGGCAGGTTGGCTGCGAAGAGTTGCGTGTAAAGCGCGCGGATGGCGGCGGCGCCGGCGAATTCGCGGCTGTCCGGCGTGACGAATACGGCGTCTTCAGCGAATAAGGTCATCATGCCGTCGAGATTTTTTTCGCGGACGTTGGCGATGTAGCGGTCTGCGAGTTCTCTCGAGTGCATCTTCTGTCTCCGAGCCGCACGCTATTGCGGACGCCGCGCGCCCGCAATAGCGGCTGAACTCTCAGTGGCGACTCGGACGATGGCCGAGATGCGTATCGAAGAAGCGCACGGCGTAATTCCATGCGTCACGCGATTCCGGCAGGCCCACATCATAGATGTAGCAGTGGCCCATGCCTTCGCCGACGATGAGTTGGCTATCGACGCCGGCGTTCAAGAGTTGCGAGTGCGTGTAGACGGCGGGGCTCATATCCGTAGCACGCGTGCCGGTGATGATCAGCGTCGGCGGGAAGCGCGCTGCGATCTCGCGATGGGCGGCGGGCGAGATCATCGGATCGTTCATGTCGGCGCCAGCGAAATAGCCCGTGCCGAGACCGCTGCCGCCAGCTGACGGCGCGGGGAAGCTGCCATCGGTGTAGGCGGTGACGTAGGCGGAATCGCCGGAGCTGAAGCGCACGCCGCCCGCGCCGAAAATGCCGATCGCGCCGGGATTGGGCAGGTTTTCATGCTGCAGCCAGGCGGCGACTTGCGCCGTCAGCGCGCCGCCGGCGGAGCAGCCATAGATGCCGATATTTTCCGGACGATAGGTGCGCAGCAGATCGCGATAGACGGCGGCGACATCTTGCGAGGCGGCGGGATACTGGTTTTCAGGGCCTTGGCGATAATTGACCGTGATCACCTTGTAGCGGCCAATGCCGGCCATCGGCACCGACTCCAACATGGCGCAAGCTTGCGCGCACATTTGGAAACCGCCGCCATGCAGATTGATCAAAACGCGGCGGCGATTGGCTTCGCCGGCAGTCGGCATGACGACTTGCGTGGGCACGCCAGCAATGACTTGCGGCGTGATGGTGACGGCGTAGCGCGCCTGCGAGGCGGCGACTTGCGGCGCCATCGCGGCTTCGACACCGGCGCGTTGCTGTTCGATGCTGGCGGGCGCTGCGGGATTGAAGCCGGGAGAACGCGCACGCGAGCGCTGCTTTTCCAAAGCTTCGGGCGACAAGTAACCGGAAGGCGGCAAGTCGAACGCCGGAACGTGCACGACGCCTTCTGGCGTGAACACCGGTCGTGCGGAGGGCGAATTGGATGTCTGTGCGAGGGCGGCGGAGCTGGCGAGCAGAGCGGCAAGCGCGGAGGCGGCGATCAGGCGTTTCATGGTCTCCCCTAAATATTTTCTCTTTTACCGGACTGGCGCGTTTGTAGTGCGCCGCCGCGGGTTTGTCAGGGAAAATTTCGGGCGGGCGCGCGAAACTTGGGCTCAAGCGTGGGCGGCGAGACGCTTGGCGGCTTTCAGATCGGCGACGAAGTGCGCGAACTCGGCCTCTTTCGCCGCTTCGTCGGGCAGCCGCAGCAGCATGGAGGGATGGATGGTGGCGCGCATGGCGCGACCCTCGCGGGTCTTCAAGGTTTGATCGCGTACGGCGGTGAGTGAGCCTTTGTGTGACGAGAGCGATTGTAGCGCGGTGACGCCGAGCGCGACGATGAGCTTGGGTCGCATCAGTTCGAGTTCGTGCTTCACCCACCAGCGGCAGATTTCGACTTCGCCGCGATCGGGGCGCTTGTGCAGTCGCCGCTTGCCGCGCGGCTCGTGCTTGAAGTGCTTCACGGCGTTGGTGATGAAAATCTCGCTGCGTTCGATGCCGGCGGCTTCGAGTGCGCGGTCGAGCATCTTGCCGGCGGGGCCGATGAAGGGTTTGCCGGCGAGATCTTCCTGATCGCCGGGCTGTTCGCCGACGAGGGCGAGCAAAGGGTGCGTGATATCGCCTTCACCGGGCACAGCTTGCGTGGCGTCGCGCCAGAGCGGGCAGGCGCGGCAGGCGGAGAGCGCGCGCACTAAGTCTTTCATGTCGGCGGGCGGATTCTCGTGTTTGGCGATGGGTTCGAGCCGATCGGGCAAATCTTCCGGCGCGATTTTGGCGTGCGCGGCGCCGGCGCGTTTCTTCGGTGTGGTGGGCGTGGCGGCGACCATGGTTTCTGCGCGTGTTGAGGCGGAATGGATCAGATCGGGAATGCGCGTGGCTTCGGGCAGGTTCCGCCAATAGTGCTTCGGCATTTCGCGCAGCATGGCGCTGCTGGAAAGGCGCGCGGGGTTGAACATGGATTCGTAGTAGGCGCGCCAATCATCGTCGCGCGCGTCTTTGGCGGGCACGTCGCTGCGTTGGCCGCCGGGGCTGAAGGTGAGTTCTGCGCCGTTCCAGTGCGCGCTGGCTTCGGGTGTGATGATCGACCAGATCATGCCGGTGAAGCGGCGCACGAAAAAATCCGCAGTCTCGCGCAGGATGTGATGCTGCGGTTCGAACCAGACGAGATAGCGCACGCCATCGGGTGTGGTGATTTCCTTGAAGCGGACGAAGGCGTGCATTTTGTGCTCGTCGCGGCGCACGGCGCGGGCGAGGGCGTGGAGTTTGACGATGTCGGGATCGGCGGCGTCTTCGAGCAGGGTGCGTGTGTGTTGGAGGCGATGGAGGACGCGGTAGAGGAGGGCGAAGCGTCCGGGGTCGCGGTGGAGAATGGCTTTGCGGGCGAGATCGAGGAACGCGCTTGGGACGGATAGAGTAGCGCTTGTCGCTTTGCCGGCTGAAAGCCGGCGGCCCATTGCAGCTTTTTCCGGATAATGCGCGGACGGACCGCCGGCTTCCAGCCGGCAAAACAGGTCCGACGTTTCGGCGCTCTGCCAAACCACGTCGTCAGGCGGTACATGTTGCGCGATCAATGCGCGCGCCTTCTCGCGCCAGTCTTCAAAGCTCGGAATCTCCGGCAGTGCGGCGGCGATCATGCGAACAAGTCGAGTTGTTCGGCGCGCGGGGTGAGCTTGGCGCGGAGTTTGTCGTCATCGATGAGCGGGCGCCAGTCGCGAGCGATGATGAAGGGGCGGCATTTGTCGAGCGCGCGGGTGAGGCGGGCGATATCGTCGAGGCCGAGCGTGCGGTGGCGGCGCGCGAGCACGATTTTGTCGATGGCTTTGACGCCGAGGCCGGAATGCGCAGCAATAGGTCGCGGTCGGCGCGATTGATGTCGATGGGAAAGGTTTCGCGATGCGCCAGCGCCCAGGCGAGCTTCGGGTCGATGGCGAGATCGAGGAGGCCATCGGCGCCGGTGACGATTTCGTCGGCGCGGAAGCGATAGAAGCGCATCATCCAATCGGCTTGATAAAGTCGATGTTCGCGCATGAGCGGCGCGCGCTTCGAGGGCAGCCGCGCGGAGGCGTCGGGGATTGGGCTGAAGGCTGAATAATACACGCGTTTCAGGCGATAATTGGCGTAAAGCGCTTTGCTCGCCGAGAGGATGTCGCGGTCGCTGGCGCTATCGGCGCCGACAATCATTTGCGTGCTTTGGCCGGCTGGCGCGAAAGCGGGCGCGCCGGCGTCTTCGCTCTCATCGATGCCGAGGCGCACGCGGCCCATCGATTTGCGGATGATGTCGCCGCGCTTTTCCGGTGCGAGCGCGGTGAGGCCGGTTTCGGTGGGGAGTTCGACATTGACCGAAACGCGGTCGGCATAGGCGCCCGCTTGCGCGAGCAATTCAGGCGAGGCGCCGGCGATCAGCTTTAAGTGGATGTAGCCGGCAAACGCGTGCTGCTCGCGCAAGCTGCGCGCGACGCGCACCATTTCTTCCATGGTTTCATCGTGCGATTTGATGATGCCGGAGGAGAGGAAGAGGCCTTCGATATAGTTGCGTTTGTAGAAGTCGAGCGTGAGCTGGACGACTTCTTCGACGGTGAATTTCGCGCGTGGCACATTGGAGGAGCGGCGATTGATGCAATAGGCGCAGTCGTACAAGCACTGATTGGTCAGCAGGATTTTGAGCAACGACACGCAGCGTCCGTCGGGCGTGTAGGAATGGCAGATGCCGCTGCCTTCGTTCGATCCGATGCCGCCCGTGGCGCGGCTGTCGCGCTTGGCCCCGCCGCTGGAGGAGCAGGAGGCATCATATTTGGCGGCGTCGGCCAGGATGCGGAGCTTGTCGCGAAGAAGCATATGTTCTGCTTATGTTCTTGTCGGCCTTCGGTCAAAGCGTGCCGGCAGGCGGTAGCGGATGAGGGGCGGCTGCGCTGTCGGCGCGCGGTGGGCGCCCATTGCGTTGCGGCAGGTCCCAGCTTACAAGCTGGCCATCCCAAAATTCCAACCTCGCGAGCGGGACTTCCCGCAACGAGGACGGATATCTGGAAATCGGGGCGGTAGAGGAGTTTAGCTCAGCTGGTAGAGCATCGGTCTCCAAAACCGAGGGTCGTGGGTTCGAGTCCCTCAACTCCTGCCATCCACCCCTTGCCGCGCGACGAGCGCGGCCCGAATTGAAATCCGACACTTAGGCGAAGACAGAAAAACAATGTCGATGGACACGGCCGATCAAGAAACAGAACCGCGCCGCCGCGGCGGACCCTTCAGATTTTGGGGTGAAGTGCGCGCGGAGGCCCGCAAGGTCACCTGGGCGACGCGTCAGGAAGTGATCGTGTCGACGGTCATGGTGCTGATGATGGCGGTGACGGCGGCGCTGTTTTTCTTCGTGGTGGATTTGATCGCCGGCAACGCGATCCGCTTCATTCTCAATATTGGCGTCGGACGATGAGCATGGACACGCAGGAACAACCCGCCGCAGCCGCCCCGAAAGGATCGGGCCGCGCGCGCTGGTACATCGTCCACGCCTATTCGAACTTCGAGCAGAAGGTGGCCGAAGCGATCCGCGATCAGGCCGGCCGCCAAGGTCTCGAAGAGCAGTTCGAAGACATTCAGGTGCCGACCGAAGAAGTCACCGAAGTGGTGCGCGGGGCCAAGAAGGTCCGCCAGCATCGCCACTTTCCGGGCTATGTGCTGGTGAAAATGGAAATGACCGACGAGGCGTATCACCTCGTTAAGAACACGCCGAAGGTCACCGGCTTTCTCGGCCATCAAAACAAGCCGCAGGCGGTGAGCGACAAGGAAGTCGAGCGCATTCTGGGCCGCGTGGCCGAGCAGGGCGTGGCGCGTCCGCGCCCGGTGATCAATTACGAAATCGGCGAGCGCGTGCGCGTGTCGGACGGTCCGTTCCAGAGCTTCGAAGGCATGGTCTCGGAAGTGGACGAAGAACGTGGCCGCCTGAAGGTGGCGGTCATGATTTTCGGCCGCGAAACGCCGGTCGATCTCGAATACGCACAAGTCGAGAAGCTGCGCTAAGGCGTGCCGGACCGGCGCGCGTCCGCAAAGTCCTCATCATCGATAAACTGGCGCCTGTGGGCGCTCGCGATTGCGGGCGCCGTGCTGGCGCTTGCTTTGCTGGCGCCAACGGCGGTGGGGCGCTTGATCGGCGGGCTTTGGGTCTCGACCATGACGACCGTGGTCGGGCTGATCGCCGCGCTGTTCGGCGGCTAGACTAGCGGCGTTCTTCAATCCAGCGGCACTCAAGCTTGCCATCGACTTTAACCCAGGCCTGAATCAGGCAGGGTTTGGCCTTGATCGCGTTCGGCTTGATCGGAGCGAGGTCGGCGAAGTGGGAGAAGGGCTTCATGTCTGCCTCCTGGCTTGAGCGGCTTTCGACGATGCAGCTTCACAAAAGCGCCGCCGGGGCGCCGTGACAGCGGTCACCTGGCGCTAGAGCGCGGGCTTGCGGCGCGCTAGAAGCGCACCATGGCGGAAGCACGCGATATGGCGGAAGAAGCACGCGGCGAGCCGGTGTGGCGCGCGCGCTGGTTCGAAGCGGCGCCGCTCGTGTTTGCAACGCTCGCCTTTGGCGCGGGCGCGTTCACGCTGATCGCCGTCGCCACGCCCTCGCTGCAGCATGTGCGCGGGCTGGATATCCTGGAGCGCTTTGTCGAAGAGCTGCCAGAGCTGAGCGCGAGCATTGCCGGCGTGGTGCTGATGGGGCTCGCGACCGGCTTGCAGCGGCGCGTCGATGCGGCGTGGGCTGTGACGACGGCGCTGATGGTGGCGGTGTGTTTGTACGCCGGATTGCGGCACGGACATGTGCTGGCGTCGAGCACGTCGGGCGCGGTGGCGCTGGCTTTGCTTTTGTCGCGCCGCGCTTTCTATCGCCATTCGCGGCTGGTGGATTTGTTGCCCGATCCGCGCGTGGCGCTGGGCATAGCGGCGGCGTTCGGGCTGGCGCTGATGGGGGCGCTGCTGTGGGCGGGCGATCGCCCGGAATTCGCGGCCGCACCGTGGTGGCATTTGCTGACCGATGCGCGCTTGGGGCGGCCAGGTCGCGCGCTGGCGGCAGGGGCGGCGGTGGTGCTCGTCATCGCGGTGCAATGGTATTTGCTGAGCCGCGCGCGTGGCGCGCTGGCGCCGGCGCAGAGCGATGAGTTGGCGCGCGCTGAAGCCATGGTGGCGAGCGCAGAGGATGCGCTGCCCGACGCGCAGCTCGCCTTCACCGGCGATAAGAGCTTCGTTTTCGCGGACGGCGCGTTCGTCATGACGGCGCGCGGCGGCGCGAGCTTGATCGCGATGGGCCCGCCCGTCGGCAAGCGCGACGCATGGCGCTTGGCGTTGAGCGCGCTGCGGACGAAGGCGGAAGAATTGTCGCTGCGGCCGGTTGTCTACGCGGCGCCGCCGGAGCTTTTGCCGGAACTGATCGATGTTGGCTTTCGCGTCGAGAAGGTGGGCGAGAACGCGATGGTCGATCTCGCCGGCTTTTCGCTGACAGGAAAGGCGCGGCAGAATTTGCGCACGGCGCGGCGGCGTTTTGTCGAGCGGGAAGGCGCGGTGTTCGAGCTGGAGCGGGCGCCGCATGCGCCACAATTGTTTGAAGATCTGCGCGCGGTTTCAGATACGTGGCTGGCGGCGCATGGCGGGCGCGAGAAGGCGTTTTCGCTGGGCGCATTCGATGTCGATTATCTCTCGCGCTGCGCCATCGCCACGGTGCGCCATGGCGGACGCGTGATCGCGTTCGCGAATGTGTGGTTGACGGCGGATGGCCAGCGCGGCGCGCTCGATCTGATGCGCTTCGATCCTGACGCGGCGCCGAATGGGCTGATGGATTTCCTGTTCACCGAAATTTTGCTGTGGGCGCAGGCGCAGGGGCTGAAGACATTCGATCTCGGCATGGCGCCGCTGGCGGGCTTGGCCGAGGACAAGAAATACGCTTCGCTGTTCGCGCGCATTGGCCGGCTGGTGCATGAGCGCGGCGAGCAGTTTTACGGTTTTCAGGGCTTACGTTCGTTCAAGGACAAATTCGGCCCGCGCTGGGAGCCGCGCTACATCGCGGCGCCGGGCGCCTGGTCGTTGCCGATCGTGCTGGCCGAAGTGGCGATGCTGACCAACGGTCCGCGCGATTAGGCGCGGCTAAGAGAACAAGAAATCACTACTGTCGAGCAGGCCGGCGGCGTTGGCGACGACGATCAGATCGCTATTCCAGGTGATCCAGGCATCGGCTCCGTGAATGGAAATGCCGAGACCGGTGATGGCGTGCACGCCATTGCCCGCGAGCCCGCGCACGTCGAACTGGTCGGCGCCGTTTTGGAAATCCAACACGGAGTCGCCGCCCCAACCCGCTGCGAACACGAACGTATCCGCGCCGGCCCCGCCGGCGAGGATGTCGCCGCCGCCGCCGCCTGTTAGACGATCATTGCCGTTTTCGCCGAGCAGCACATCATTGCCCAAGCCGCCGACAATGGTGTCATTGCCGTCTTGGCCGAACAAGCCGTCATTGCCTGAACCGCCGGTGATCACATCATCGCCATCGCCGGCATAAGCGGCGAAGTTGTTCACTTGCGTCGCCGCATTGAGATTATCGGCGCCGCCATTGGTGAACACGACTTCGACGCCGGCGGCCCCGGCGTCCATGGCAATGCTTCCGCTGCCGATGAAATAGACCCAATCGTTGATCCCGCCGCCGCCGCTGACGAGCGTATCAGTGCTGTCGGCGATAATGGTGTCGTCGCCATTGCCTCCCGAAAGCGAATCCGCGCCGGCTTCGCCCCAGATGGTGTCATTGCCGTCGCCGCCGACAATGGTGTCGTTGCCGTCCTGGCCGTAGAGATTGTCGTTGTTCGAACCGCCAGTGAGCGTGTCACTGCCGCCGGCGGCGTAAACGGAGAAGACCGCGGTTTGCGTCGCGGCGTCGATGGTGTCGTTGCCGCTCGCATCGGTCAGTACAACAACTTCAATGCCACTGGCGCCGGCGTTGAGAGTCACATTGCCCGCGCCGACATAATAGACCCAGTCGAGGCCGGCGCCGCCACTGACCAGCGTATCGAGCGCGTCGGCGATCAGCGTGTCGTCATTGGCGCCGCCGGAGAGTGAGTCCGCGCCGCCTTCGCCCCAGATGAGATCATTGCCGCCGCCGCCGCCGATGGTGTCGTTGCCGCCTTGGCCGTAGAGATTGTCATCGTTAGAGCTTCCAGTGATGAGGTCGGCGCCGCCGGCCGCGTAGACAGTGAACGAACTGGCGAGCGTGGCGGCGTTGATTGTGTCATTGCCTGTTGCGTCGGTGAGCACCACGACTTCGACGCCGTTGGCGCCGGCATCGAGCGTGATATTTCCCGTGCCAATGTAGTAAACCCAGTCGTAGCCATTTCCGCCGCGGACAAGGGTATCGAGATTGTCGGCGATGAGTGTGTCGTCATAGTCGCCGCCGTCCAAGCTATCGGCGCCGGCGCCGCCATCAAGAGTGTCAACTCCGTCGCCGCCGGCCAAAGTGTCGTTGCCGCCGTTGCCGCGAAGAAAATTGTCGCCGGAATTTCCGCTTAGGACGTCGCCGTCTGCGGAGCCGATCAGGCCTTCAATGGAGATATAGATGTCTCCCGCCGCCTCGCCAGTATTGCTGATTGGCGTAGCGAGTGATGCGACGACAGCGGTTGTGTAGCCTGCAAAGTCCCGTCCGTCGCCGCCATTGAGCGTATCGGATGCGCCGAGACCGTAAAGCTCATCGCTGCCTGCGCCACCACTAAGGGTGTTCGTGAGGTTGGATCCGGTAAGGACATCGTCGAACGGCGACGCCCAAATGTTTTCGATGTTGAAGAGAGTGTCGATTCCAGCGCCCAAAGTGTCCTGAGCGGCGGTGATATTGAGAGACACAACAATCCCGGATGTGGCGTCTTCATAGAAGACGATATCCGTTCCGTTGCCGCCACTGAGTGTGTCGTTACCTGCTCCGCCAGTCAAACTGTCGTTGAGATCGCCGCCATTCAGCGTGTCATTGCCAACGCCGCCATAAATTGAATCGTCGCCGCCGCCGCCGTTTAGCACATCGTCGGCGGCTTCGCCGAACAGTCTGTCGGCCGCAGCACCTCCGGTCAGCGCGTCGTCGCCATTGCCGCCATAGGCCTCAACCACCGCGCCGGCCGAATTGGGAAGGATCAGTGTATCGTTGCCACTAGACCCCTCGAAGACAAACAATGCGTTGGTGACAGTTATCGGGAGCGCGTTCGGCAAGGTGAGTATGAAGTTGCCCGGCACAAATGCTGTGCTCAAATCCAGCGTTACGGGCGCGGAGAAAATCAGGCTCCCGCCAAGAGCGCCGAACGCCTGGATGCCGCTCAGAAATGAAGGTGCGTCGATTGTAATCCCGGAATAGCGCAGGACGAAAATCTCGACGTTGGTCATGGTCGAGCCGGCCAGAATAGTGGCGCTGTGGACGTCGAATACGTCGATGCCTGCGCCGCCATCAATCGTCGCAACCTCCTGACCACTCACGCGGATGAGGTCGTCGCCGGCGCCGCCGTCGATGACGGTGCTGCCGACGCCGGAGATGATCATCTCGTCGCTGCCATCTCCTCCGCTCAGAATAGTGCTGCCATCTCCGACAAAAAGGATGTCATCGCCGGCTTCGCCGAAGAGCTGATCGTTGCCGCCGCCGCCGAAAAGGCTGTCATTGCCGTCGCCGCCGGCGGCGACCTCACCCGTGGCGTCGCCGGTGAAGGTGTCGTTACCCGGCGTTGCGCTAGGGCCTGGCGTCCACGTCCCCATGTCGTCCCTCAGCCTTCAGCCGGACCGTTTTGGGGGAGATTAGAGGGGGGATGGTTGGATCGCTAGCTCTATGTGGGGTTGCGCTTTCGTGACCGTGGCGCTGTGTGGCCGGATAAGCGGCGATCCGTCCGCGCACGCGCTTGTCTCGGGCGCGGATTTCCGCTTTCACCGATGATCGAATGACGGAGGGGCACATGCGGCGGGCTTTGGTTTTGGCGGCCACGATTGGCGTCGGGCTTGGCGTGATCGCGTGCACCACCGGGCTGCCGCTTACGGAATTGCCGCAGAATTCCATGGTGCCGAATTTCGGCCCGGTCGCGCAGGTCGATCGGATGGCCGAGAACCTCTATTTCGTGCCGGGCGGCGGCGGCAATACCGCCATTTTTGTACATGATACCGGCGTGCTGGTGGTGGACACCAAGGTGGCGCGCAATGGTCAGACCATTATCGACGTGGTGCGCAGCATTACTGACAAACCGATCACCGAGATCGTCAACACGCACCACCATCCCGACCATGCCGGCAGCAATGCTGAATTTCCCGCCGCGGTCGAAATTATCGCGCACGAAAATGCGCGGACCAATATGGCGAACACGCCGGCATTTCAGACCGAAGAGGGGCGTGTGGGTTTGCCGGACCGCACCTTCCGCGATCGCATGACGCTGTTTTCCGGACGCGACGCGGTGGACCTCTATTATTTTGGCCGCGCACACACCAATGGTGACACGTTCGTCGTGTTCCGCAATGCGCGCGTGATGCATGCGGGCGATGCGTTTCCGATGCTGGGCGGCATTCTGATCGACCGCTCGGCGGGCGGCAGTGCGTTGGCGTTGCCGGATACGCTGACGGGCGCGATCGATAATGTTCACAATGTCGACCGCGTGATTACGGGGCATGCTTCGGTGGCGCCATGGCAGACGCTGGTGGATTTCCGCGACTTCCATCGTCTGATGCTGGCGCATGCACAGGCTGAGCACGCCGCCGGACATACGGCCGAACAGGCGCTCGCCAGTTTTCATCCGCCGGAGAAGTACAATAGCTGGCGTTGGGGGCAGCCGAACTCGGCGCCTTCGGCGGCCGCGCCGATCGGGCCAACGGCGGGTGGGCGCGCTCCGCCAGCGGGCGGCTATTTCGCGACGATTTATGGCGAGCTGCAATAAGGCGCTCGGCGCCGTCATGAAGGCGGCGCGTGCCTGGCGATGGGTGCTGGTGCTTGTGCTGGCCTGTATCGCCAGTCCGGCGGCGGCGCATCCCGCGCCGTTCAGCTTCATCGAACTGCACGTTGAAGCGGGCGATCCGCACGGCTCGCTGACGATCCACGACTATGACGTGGTGCAAACGCTGCATCTCGATGCGGACGCGAACTTGCGCGATCCGACGCTGCTGGAAAGTATTCGCGGCGAGCTGATCGCTCAGATCGATGCACGGCTGCAGCTCAGCATGGATGGGCGACGCGTTGCGCCGCAATGGGGGCCGCTTGAGCCGATGCCCGATGGGCAGAGCGTGATGCTGACGTTTGGGCTCGATCGCAGCATGCGGTCGCAACTCGAGATCGAAGCGCTGCTGTTTCCCTATGATCCCTCGCATCAGACGTTCGTGAACATCTATGAGGGCGATCGCTTACGCGAGCAGGCGGTGCTCAGCGTCGATCAGCCGAAAATGCTGTATTTCTCCGGCGGCGTGCAGGGGCGGGCGGCGCTGGTGTGGACGTTCTTGAAATCCGGCGTGCATCACATCGCCACCGGTTTCGACCATATCTGCTTTCTGATCGGGCTTATTCTGCTGGGTGGCTCGCTGCGGCGGCTGGCGACGATCGTGACGGCGTTCACGATCAGCCACAGCATCACGCTGACGCTGGCGACGCTCGGGCTTGTGCGGCTGCCGCCGGCGCCGGTGGAAGCGCTGATCGCGCTGAGCATCATCGTCGTTGGCGTCGACAATATTCTGGTGCTGCGCGATCAGGCCAAGGGTAGCGCTTCGGTGCGCGATATTCGGGCGCCGATGGCGGGTGCGTTTGGGCTGCTGCACGGCTTTGGCTTCGCCAGCGTGCTGGCGGAAACCAATCTGCCGCGCGCCGCACTCGGATGGTCGCTCGGCGCGTTCAATATTGGCGTTGAGATCGGGCAGCTGATCATTGTCGTGGTGTTAGTGGGCGTGGCGCGGCTGTTCGCGCGCGCGGGTGCGCTGCGACCGGCGACGATGCGTGTCGGCGCGCTGGCGGGGTCAATCGCGGTGACAGCGTTCGGCGCGTTTTGGCTCGCGCAACGGATCGGCTGGATTCCGGCTCAGTTTGGCACGTAGCGGATCGGCACGACGACGCGATTGCCAATCTGCACGCGCGGATCGTCGGCGCGCACGACATAGCGCTGCGCCAGGGCGAGCGCGGCGGCGCCGAAGCCTTGGCCCTCCGGCGTTTCGCTTTGCACGGCGCAATCGAGCGTGCGGTCGGGCTTTATGGTGCAAGCGAGCCGCACGCGCCCGCCTATGCCGGCATTGAGTGCTGCAGGCGGGTAAGTGGCGCGAAAGTCCGCCTGGGTGGGTTGGCGTTCAGCCCAGGGCACGGCGGCGACGGTTGCAGGCGGCGTGGGCGTGGCGCATGCGGCGACGCTCAGCGCAAGCGCGGCAATGAGATAGCGCATCTGTGGCGTTATCCTATTCCGCTGGCACGGCTTGCAGCGTGCGCTCTTCGCGCGGGTGCAGCCGGATGGCGGGCACCCATAAGAGCGCGATCAGGCCAAGCGCGGTGAAGGTCCAGAAGATGCCGTTATAGCTGCCGGTGAGATCGAAGATCAGGCCGAACAGGGGCGGCGTCGCCAGCAGCGCCAGCAGGATCGTGCCGGACAGCAGGCCCATGGCGCGGCCAACGCCTTGCTGTCCGAACACGCGCGGCGCGAGATAGCTTTCAGTCGGCACCATGAGCCCACCGAACATGCCGATAATGCCGACGCCGAGCGCGATGACGCCGTAGCCGGCGCTGGCTTGGGTGAGGCACGCCATGCCGACGGCAAGACCAATGAGCGACATGAACATCAGCACGCGCGGCCCGGTGCGGTCGGCGAGCGCGGCATAGCTTAGCTTCGAGACGAAGCCGCAGCCCGAATAGAGCGACACCAGAAACGCCGCCTTGCTTGCCTCGATGCCCGTGTCGACCACGAGCGGCGCGAGATTGGTGATCATGCCCTTCATGCCGGAGGTGACGATGGCGACGGTGACGGCGATCATCCAGAAGGCAGGATCAGTGATAATGGCGCGCACCGAGAGCGGCGGTTTGTTCAACTCCTCGCGCGTCATTTCAGATGGATTGGTTTCGCCGTCGGGATTGAGGCCGCGATCCGAAGGCCGGTTGACCACGAGCAGTGCGACAGGAACCGTCCATGCGAGCAGGACGAGCGCCAGAAGTTGCAGCGCCTGGCGCCACTCATGCGCATCGAGCAGACTTTGAATGATCATCGGAAAGAAGAAGCCGCCTGTCGAAATCCCTGCGACGGCGATGCCAATCGCCATGCCGCGCCGTTTGGCGAACCAGCGCGACAGCAAGACTGTGGTGGCGACGGGCCCGAGCAGGACGTTGGCCGGCGCGATCAGCACGCCGAAAATGATCAGCACCTGATTGAACGATGTGGTGAGCGAGATCGCGGCATAGCCCGCGGCCAAGCACAGCCCGCCGAACACCATGAGGTTCCGCACCGAGAAGCGATCCATCAGCGTGCCGAGCAGCGGCGCCAGTACCGCGCACGTGCCGGAGAGCACGGTCATGGACAGCATCAGCACCATGCGGCTGGGGTGGTATTCCTGCGCCAGCGGCACGGCGATGAGTGAATAGGTCGAGGCGATCATGCCGGTCGCGGCCAGGAACAAGAAACAGGCGCCGACCTGGCGCCAACCGACGGAGAATGCAGGCATTGGACGTCGCTCCCGTGGCCGTCTGACGCGGCGTCTGGCGTTCGCGCCTCGGGGGCGGAACGGGGGAAGTCTAGTCCCTCCACGGATCGGCGCCAGACCCCGTTTTTCCGGGTTCGCGTATGTGAAAAGGACCGGCGGCTCCGCTCGACAAGGCCCGGGCGGCTCTCTATAAGCCCCGCTTCCCGCGTGGGAGGAGGTCGCCCTCCGGACCACGCACCCACTCAGGTCGGGCGGTTTAGCGATCGCTCGGCGTTAAGCGAGAGGCCAAAATGGCGAAGAAGGTACTGGGGCAGATTAAGCTCCAAGTGCCGGCCGGAGCGGCGAATCCGTCGCCTCCGATCGGCCCAGCGCTGGGTCAGCGCGGTTTGAACATCATGGAATTCTGCAAGGGCTTTAACGCCCGCACGCAGGACATGACCAAGGGCGATCCGTGCCCGGTGGTCATCACCTACTATCAGGACAAGAGCTTCACCTTCGAGATCAAGACGCCGCCGGCGTCGTTCCTGATCAAGAAGGCGGCGAAAATCCCGACCAGCTACAAGCCGGGCCATGGCTCGAAGAAGCCGGGCGTCGACTTCGTCGGCAAGATCACCATGGCGCAGTGCAAGGACATTGCGAAATCCAAGGCGAAGGATCTGAACGCCGAGGACATGGACCAAGCCGCCAAGATGATCGCAGGCACCGCCCGTTCGATGGGCGTGGAAGTGGTGGAGTAGGACCATGCCCAAGCCCACGAAGCGCATGGCCAAGAGCCACGCCAATATCGACAGCCGCAAGCTGCACACGCTCGATGAAGCGGTGAAGATCATCAAGGAACGCGCCGCCGCCGGCGCCACCAAGTTCGACCAGTCGATCGAAGTGGCGATGAATCTGGGCGTCGATCCGAAGTATCCGGATCAGCAAGTGCGCGGCGTTGTCTCGCTGCCGAACGGCACCGGCAAGAAGCTGAAGGTCGCGGTGTTCGCCAAGGGCGCCAAGGCTGACGAAGCGCGCGCCGCCGGCGCCGATATTGTCGGCGAGCAGGACCTGTTCGAAACCATCAATGGCGGCAAGATCGAGTTCGATCGCCTGATCGCCACGCCGGACCTGATGGCGCTGGTCGGTCGTCTTGGCAAGGTGCTGGGCCCGCGCGGCCTGATGCCGAACCCGAAGGTTGGCACCGTGACAATGGACGTGAAGAAAGCGGTCGCGGATGCCAAGGGCGGCGCGGTTGAGTTTCGCGCCGAAAAGGCCGGCATCATTCATGCCGGCGTTGGCAAGGTGAGCTTCTCGGAAGAACAGATCCGCCAGAACGTGAAGGCGCTGATCGACGCGGTGGTCAAAGCCAAGCCGACCGGCGCCAAGGGCACTTATGTGAAGAAGATCGCGATCTCTTCGACCATGGGCCCGGGCGTGCGTCTCGATACGTCGAACGCGACGGTGCAGAACTAAGTTTCGCTGCAAAGCTGAACATGGAAACGCCCCGGTGTGAGCCGGGGCGTTTTTGTTTGGGCGAAGCTAGCTGGCGTTGACGCGGCTTTGTGCGCGCGCGCGTGCGCCACGAAACGGAATGTGCGCGAGCGTCAGCCATTCCTTGGTGCGCGCCACCAGGTATTCCATCGGGCAGGGCGTCGTGCCGACATGCCAACGCGTGACGTTGCCGGCGATGTGGGCCATGAAGGCTTTGACCGCCACATCGTGCGGGAGCGAGGTCTTCGGCATGCGGGCGGAGACGGCTTCGCGAAAAACCTCGCCGCGCGTGCGCTCCAAAATCGCTAGATCCGGATCGCGCAGGTTGCCCTGCGACAGCAGCGTGAGTGTGGAAACTTCCGCGCGGCTTGGCGTGTGCTTGCCGATCGAGGTCGCCAGCTCGAGCAGGCCGTCGCCGCTCTTGTGCAGCGGCACGCCGGCCATTTCCTCGCGCAGGACGTCAATTGTAAAAGCGGTGATGTAGCGCTTGAACTCTTTGATGGTCTTGAAGCGTACAATTGTCGTGGTGTACGGAAGGCCGAGTTCTTCGGCGATTTCTCTTAGTGTTATGGCGTCATAGCCGCACCGCGCGATTTCCAGCACATTGGGATCCTAAGCTTAGAATTCCACGTGGACAAGTTGTCGCGG
>JADMIO011575607.1_pt1 | contig 46235 bp, 43 predicted proteins | sample 8958161 | NCBI WGS metagenome assembly JADMIO01 (sample SAMN16585339, study PRJNA669376) | soil metagenome | isolation source: Crop rotation soil | place: USA: Cullars Rotation, Alabama | collected 2011
CGCGACAACTTGTCCACGTGGAATTCTAAGCTTAGGATCCCAATGTGCTGGAAAGGCCCGACCGTGCCGACCCAGATGTTCTGCGTGTTGGTCCGATCGATCAGGATGCTGAGGATCGCCTGCGACGGCGGCAGGTCGGTCGCCGGCAGCGGCGTGAAGGTCGGCGACACCGCGGTCGCGTTGCTCGTGCGATACAGCGATGACGTGCCGAACTGCGAGAAGTAGGCGACGATCACCGTATTCGGATCGGACGGCGCCACGGCAATCGACTGGACCGTCGACGCGGCGACCGAGTGAATCATCTTCCAGGCGGGCGGGCTCGCCGTCGCATTGAGCGTCCGCCACAACGAGTTGCCGCCCGCATACAAATTGCTGCTGTTCGACGGATCGAGGACGAGCGCGGCCTTCAGCGGCGCATTGGCATTGGCTCCGCAGGCGCCTTCTGTGATGTTGTTCGGCGCGACGCCGCAGATCGACACCGCCGTCTTGCCGCCGTCGTCCGAGCGGAACGGATCGAGGAGCTGCAGCGCCCCGTACAGGACGTTCGGATTCGTGCGCGACGCCGCGGCCGCCATCCCGTCGCCGATCCAGAATCCGTTGGTTCCCGCGACACCGACCAGCCGCCATTTGCTCGCGGGATCGAACGGCGGATCGGTGCGGTAAGCCTGTGTCGACACCGCCTGCGCGCCGAGCAGCACGTTGCCGCCGCGGCCCGCGGCGCTGAACGCCTCGGTGATCGTCATCCCGGTCGCCAGCTGCGTGCCGCCCGCGGCCACCGCGAGATTGTCGATGTTGTCGTAGCGATAGAGGCCGCCGTCGTCGACCATGTACAGCATCTTGTTGGTGTTCCCGTCGTATCCGGGATCGTTGAAGATGCCGTGGACGTCCTTCCAGTAGAGACTCGGGAACGTCCATCCGGTGGTCGCCGTCGACGTGGTGACGTCCACCGTCCCCGCGGGGAACGCCTCGCCGACTGCGATCCGGTTGATGTTGGTCGGATCGATCCACAACGCGCCGCTGATCGCCAGGACGCCGACCGCGATCGGGGACGGAGTCGTCGGCAGCGCGATCGGCTCCCACGACGTGCCGCCGGTCTTCGAGCGCCACAATTTCGTCGCGCCGACCGCGTCCTGCGCGAGCGCGATGAAATTGGTGATGTCGCCGGGAGCCCACGCGAACTTCGTGAACGCGGTTGCCGTTCCGCTGACCAGCGTCGACGTGGCATTGGTCGGGAAGTTGCCGGTTTCGGTAACGAAGAACTGTCCGTTCATCAGCGCATACGCGCGGCGATTCGAGTCGGTCGGATGGAACGCGACGAACGTGCCCGCAACGTTGTCCGAGATCTTGTTCCAGGACGCTCCGCTATCGGCTGAAAGATAAATGCCGCCCTTGTACTGCGCATTGAACACGCCGCTGTTGGTTGCCGCGAGCAGCACGTCCTGGCCGCCGATCTGCGTCGGGCCGATCGCGAGATGCGAGACGAACACGAAGTCCCCGTTGATGCCGGGCCGGGTCGCCGGCAGCACGGTCCACGTGTTTCCGCCATCGGAAGATTTCATGACGCCGGCCGGCCCATAGCTGTAGCCGTCGAACGGATTCGTCGATGCATACATGACCAGCGGATTCACCGGGCTGCGGACGATCTTGCCGATGGACAGCGACGGCAGCGCGTCGCTGATCGGCGTCCACGTCGTCCCGCTGTTGGTGGATTTCCAGATGCCGCCGCCGTCGGTTGCCGCCCACATGGTGCGCGTCGACGGAGTGCCGGCCGGGTCGATCAGCAGGTCGTTGATGCGGCCGACCGGATGCTCCTGCCCGGTAAGGTTGGTCCATCCGGCCGGGGTTGCCGGGAGGCCGGCGGTCTTGAAGCCGGGAGCCCTTCGCCTGGCTTGCGTGGAGCCGGGCAGGCCCGCCAGCGCCGCCGGATCGTTGCCCGTTGCCTCGACGATGGCCATCCGTTCTTCGATCGCACGGCTGTATGCGCCCGGATCCAGGCTCGCCTCTTCGCGTGAATACGGCGCAGCGATGCTGCCGCTCGCCGACTGGGCAATGCCCGGGCTCTGCCACGCTGCCGCAATCCCGCCAATGATCGATACCGCGACCGCGGCTGCGCGGATCGTCTTCATGCTGGTTCTCCCGTTTGAACTGCGTCCACCGCGCTATTGTAGGATGGAGCGAGGCTTTTTTCGATTGCTTTCCGCCTCATCTCTCCTCTCACCTTCACCGAGCGCGCATGCTGACCGTCCGCGGCCTTTCGAAGACCTATGGCGCCGCCGATCGCCGGCAGGTCATCGCAGGCCTCGATCTCGATCTGCCCGACGGCGACTTCGTCGCGATCATGGGCGAGTCCGGGATCGGGAAGTCGACGCTGCTCAACCTGATCGCGGGCCTCGACGTTCCCGACGCCGGAACGATCGACATCGATGGCACGATGGTCTCGTCGCTCGACGATCGCGAGCGGACGCTGTTCCGGCGGCGCGAGATCGGATTCGTCTTCCAGGCGTTCCACCTGCTGCCGCGGCTGACGATCGCGCAGAACGTCGGCCTGCCGCTGTCGCTGCTCGGTGTTCCGGCCGATGAAGCCGCGGCGCGCGTCGATGCGATGCTCGACCGGCTCAAGCTCGGCGATCGCGGCAACGACCTGCCGCGGATGCTGTCGTCGGGACAGATGCAGCGCGTCGCGATCGGCCGCGCGCTGATCCACAAGCCGCGGCTCGTGCTCGCCGACGAGCCGACCGGCAATCTCGATCCCGACAACGCGGCGCTCGTGCTCGACTTGCTGTCGCGCGAGATCGATGCGAGCGGCGCGTCGGCGATCCTCGTCACGCATTCGCACGCCGCGGCCGATTCGGCAAAGCGGAAGTGGGTAATGACGCAGCATGGACTCGTGGCCGGATGAGCGTGCGGATCGCCGGATACCCGATGCTCGCCGGCCGCGCGCTGGCCGCCGGTGCGTGGCATTCGAATCGGTCGCGCCTCGTGCTGTCGGTGATCGGCGTCGCGCTCGGTGTTGCGCTCGGTGCCGCGGTCCACCTGATCAACGGCTCGGCGATCGAGGAATTCACCACCGCCGCAAGGCATCTGTCCGGCAACGCCGATCTCGTCGTTCGCGGACCGCTGGGCGGATTCCACGAGATGTTGTATCCGCGGATCGCGGCGCTCGACGGCGTCGACGTCGCCAGCCCTGCGCTCGACTTCGACGTCCGCATTCCCGGAGCCAGGGCATTGCACGTCGTCGCCGTCGATCCGTTCGAGGCGCTGCGCATCCAGCCGGAGCTGCTCGGCCGCGACTTCGGTTCGCTGCAGCGGCTGCTCGAGCCCGACGCGATCGTGCTGTCGCGCGCGGCTGCCGATCAGCTCGGCGTCGCAAGCGGCGGCAAGGTCACGGTACAGGCGGGAACCGACACGGTGACGCTCGAGGTCATTGCCGTGCTGCCCGCCGAGGCAACGCCGCAACGGATCGCGTATGCCGACATCGGATCCGCCCAATGGCGATTGAAGCGCATCGGGACGATCGACCGGATCGACGTGCGCTTGCGCGACGGCGCCGATCGCGCTGCGATGACGGCGAGGATCGCGGCGCTGCTGCCGGCCGGCGTCCATGCGACCGGCGTCGATGCCGAGGCACACGAGGCGGTCGCGATGACCCGCGCCTACCGGATCAATCTCGACATGCTCGCGCTGGTGGCGCTGTTCACCGGCGCGTTCCTGGTGTTCGCGACGCAGGCGCTGACGATCCTGCAGCGGCGCACCGACATCGCGATCCTGCGCGTGCTCGGCGTCACGCGCGCGGGAATCATCCGGATCCTCGTCGTCGAGAGCGCGGTGGTCGGCGCGATCGGCGCGCTGCTCGGCCTCGTCCTCGGACATGCGCTTGCGTCGTTCGCGCTGACGCGGTTCGGCGGCGATCTCGGCGCCGGCTATTTCGAAGGCGTAGCCATCGGCGTTCGCAGCGATCCGGTCGTGCTCGCCGCGTATTTCGCGCTGGGCGTCGCCGCCGCCGTGATCGGTTGCGTCATTCCGGCGTGGGTCGCGGCGACCGAGCCCGCGGCGCCGGCGTTGAAGGCGACCGGCGCCGTCGAGACACGCGATCGCGATCGGCCGTTGTGGCCGGGCTTCGCATTGCTCGCAATCGCGATTCCGTTTTCGTTGCTGCCGGCGTTCGACGATTTGCCGGTCGGCGGCTACGTCGCGGTCGGCGCATTGCTCGCCGGCGCGCTGTGGCTCGTGCCGTGGGTGTCCGATCGCTTGCTCGCATACATGCCGTCGCCGCGAGCCGCAATCGCGCAGATTGCCGCGCAACAGCTGTGCGGCGGCAACAACCTGCTCGGCATCAGCATCGCGGCGATCGTCGTGAGCTTCAGCCTGATGGTCGCAATGCTGATCATGATCGGATCGTTTCGCGGATCGCTCGAGCGCTGGCTGGTCGAAGTGCTGCCCGCCGACGCATACGTTCGTGCCGGAAGCTCGTGGCAGAGCGGGTTCATCGATGCCGAAGCGCTCGCGAAGATCGCGGCGTTGCCGTCGGTCGCGAGAGTCTCGGCGGTTCGTGCGCGCGAAGTGCGGATGTCGTCGGGCGGCGTGCCGCTGACGGTGCTCGCGCGGGACCTGCCGGAATCCGATCCGGTCGCGCGGCCGCCGCTGGTCGCGCGCGCTGCCAGTCTCGATCCGCGTCTGCCGCCGGCATGGATCTCCGAAGCCGCGTCGGACCTGCACCACTGGCAGCCCGGCGCGACGATTGAAATTCCGCTCGGCTCGACGCAGGTGCAGTTCACGGTCGCCGGCATCTGGCGCGACTACACACGGCAGAACGGAACCGTGCTGATCGATCGCGCGCGCTACGTCGCAGCCACCGGCGACCCTCGCGTCAACGATGTCTGGATGTGGCTGAAGCCGGGCGCATCGGTCGAGTCGCTGCGCTCCGATATCGGCGTCGCGTTCGGCTCGACCGCCACGCTCGACATTCGCGATCCGGCGACGATCCGCCGCTTCTCGCTCTCGATGTTCGACCGGACGTTCGCCGTCACCTATCTGCTCGAAGGCGTCGCGGTGCTGATCGGCCTGTTCGGGATCAGCATCGGCTTCGGCAGCCAGGTGCTCGCGCGGCGCGGAGAGTTCGGCGTGCTGCGCCACATCGGCGTCACGCGACGACAGGTCGCCGCGCTGCTCGGGATCGAAGGACTCGCCGCCGGCGTCATCGGAATCGCGTACGGTCTCGCAACGGGGGGCGCGATCAGCGTGCTGCTCGTGCACGTGATCAACCGTCAGTCGTTCCACTGGAGCATGGACATGCACGTGCCGGTCTTTCCGCTGGCTGCGATCAGCGCGCTGCTGATCGTCGCCGCGACGATTACCGCGATCTTCAGCGGACGGCACGCGATGACCGGGCAGCCGATCGCCGCGGTCAAGGAGGATTGGTGAGCTTCGCAGGCAACGCATCGCGGCGGCGTTTGCTGATTGCATCGGCAGCCCTTCCCCTCATGCGGACGACCGCGATCGCGGCGCAGCCGGACGCGCGGCCCGGCGCGCAAGTGAGACCCGGTCGCGTGCTGCGCTTTCCCGACGACGAAGGCAGCCACGACGAATACCGCATCGAATGGTGGTACGTGACCGGCTGGCTTTACACGCCCGCCAAGGTCGATCTCGGATTCCAGGTCACGTTCTTCCGCCATCGGACGGCAGCGGCCGATGACAACCCGAGCCGATTCTCGGCGAAGCAGGTGTTCGCGGCGCACGCGGCGTTGTCGGATCCGCGGCGCGAGCAATCGATCAACGTGCAACGCATTCGTCGTGCGGTGTTCGATCGCGCGGCGGCACGCGAGGGCTCGACGGGCGTGCGAGTCGGCGACTGGTCGCTCGTCGCTGACGGCGACCAGCGGCTCGCCGCGAAGATCGTCGACCGCGCGCTGCAGCTCGACCTTGTGTTCACGCGCAAGCAGCCGCCGCTGTTGCACGGCGAGCTCGGCTACTCGCGCAAGGGTCCGTCCGCAGATACGGCGAGCTACTACTACTCGCTGCCCCAGCTCGCCGTCACCGGAACGATATCGGCCGATCGCGAATCGTCGCGTGTCGAAGGCGTCGCGTGGCTCGACCACGAATGGTCGAGCGCGTACATGGAGCCGGGCGCAGTCGGCTGGGACTGGATCGGCATCAACCTGGACGATGGCGGCGCGTTGATGGCGTTCCGGATGCGCGCTCGCGACGGCAGCTCGCTGTGGGGCGCAGCGACGCATCGCGACGCGGACGGAGTGACGCGTGCATTCACCGCCGGCGATGTCCGGTGGACGGCGATCCGGCAGTGGCGGTCTCCACGAACGGGGGCGACGTATCCGATTGCCTGGCGCGTCGATGTTGCCGGCTTCATCGTGCACGTCGATCCGATGATGGACGACCAGGAGCAGGATGCGCGGATGACGACCGGAACCGTCTATTGGGAAGGCGCGGTGACGGCGCTGTCGGACCGCGGGCCGATCGGCCGCGGGTATCTCGAGATGACCGGATACGCGGGGACGCTGCGGCTGTAGGCGAACACGTCCCGTCGCCATTGACGCGATCTTATATATCGTAGTACGATATTTTTCCCGAGCTCGCACCATCGTCCGATGCGTTGCGGGCCTTCCCGGGTCCAGCGCGAACAATCACAACAGCCTTCCGCGCGACATTTCCGATGTCGCTGCACGCCGGCGGACGCTCGTCCACCGGAAGTGCGCGTCGTCCATTTCGAATCCAGATTAGGAAGGAGCAACATGAAAGCAGCAATCCCGATGCTCGCGGCATTGATCGCGGCATCCGCGGGCCATACGCTCGCGGCGACGCTGACGGTCGACGACGACCATCTCCAGTGCCCGTCGGCCACATTCAGCAGCATCCAGGCAGCCGTGACGGCCGCGCGTCCGGGCGACACGATCAACGTCTGTCCCGGCGTCTACGACGAGCAGGTCAACATCGACAAGAAGCTGACCGTCCAAGGCATCGCGGTCGCCAACATGAACCAGGCGATCATCAAGCCCAACGGCACGGTGCCGAACTCGACCAGCGCGTACTCCGGCAATCCGATCACCGCGATCGTCGTCGTTCACGATGCCGACGGTGTCAACCTGACCAACCTGACGGTCGACGGCTCGACCAACGGCATCGCCGGCTGCGCGCCCGACCTGGTCGGCGTGTTCTACCGCAATGCATCGGGCACGATCGACGAGCTCGCGGTCCGCGACATCCGGCTCGGAGGCAGCCTCGGCGGGTGCCAGAGCGGCGACGGCATCTTCGTCCAGAGCGGCGGCGGCGGCAAGTCGAAGGTCACCGTCAGCAACACCAGCGTTCATGATTACCAGAAGACCGGGATCGTCGCCAACGAGGTCGGCACCGACGTGATGATCAAGGGCAACGCGATCACCGGGATAGGGCCGACGCCGGACATCGCGCAGAACGGGATCCAGATCGGCTTCGGCGCCAAGGGAACCGTCGACGGCAACGCGGTGATCAACAACGTGTACTCGCTGTGCGTGTCGGTCGACGATTGCGGAGCCGCGGCGAGCAACATCCTGGTCGATACGGCCGACAACGTGAAGGTGACGCGGAACACGACCGGCAATGCCAACGTGAACATCGGCGTCTACGCCAACAATGCGGACGTGAACAACAATACGATCCTGCAGTCGGAAGTGTTCGACGGCATCGACCTGATCGGCAACAACAACCGTGCGGTCAACAACACGATCTTCTACAGCGACGACGCGGGTGTGTACGTGCAGGGCAACAACAACCAGGTGACGGCGAACACGATCAACGAAGCGACCGAAGGCGTGCTGATCGACCAGCCGAGCTCGGGCACCATGGTCAACGGGAACAAGTTCTACAACACGTTGACCAACGCGATGACGGTGCCCGCGAGCACGACGACGGCGACGTCTGCGCTGACGAAGTCGGCATCGGTTGTGACGAAGCGCGGCTCGGGCGCGACGCAGCGCTGAGCGTCTTCGCATCGATTGAAAAAAGGCGGGGCCCGCGGGCCCCGCCTTTTTTCAGCACCGCAGCATCAGCCCCATCGCGACGACCGCGATGATGATCGCGAGCCAGGTGAGGCTCGCGTGCGGCGTGTGGCGGGCCGCCTCGGGGGTTGTCGCGGATCTGAGCGCAGCCGGTACGAAATGGCCTTTGCCCGACTCCGGCTCGGGCTCCGGCTCGGATTCCGGCTGCGTTTGCGTCTCGGGTGTCGCAGCCGGCTCGATCTCGCGGCGGAATGCATTGAAGAAATCGTCGGCCATTTTCTTTGAGGCGCCATCGATCAATCGCGATCCGACCTGGGCGATCTTGCCCCCGACCTGCGCATCGACCTTGTAATCGAGGCGCGTGGCCGCGCCTTCCGGCGCCAGCGTCACACGTGCGCTGCCCTTGCCGAATCCGGCGACACCGCCCTGTCCCGAGAAGCGGATCGTGTACGCATTCGGCGCGTCGATCTCGTCGAGCGCAAGGTCGCCCTTGAACTTCGCCTTGACCGGCCCGATCGCGACCGTCATCGCGACCTTGTACGCATTGTCACCGGTCTTCTCGATCGACTCGCAGCCGGCGATGCAGCGCTTGAGCACTTCCGGATCGTTGAGCGCCTCCCAGACCCGCGACTGCGGAGCCCCGATCGTCACCGAATTCGTCATGTCCATCGCTTCTCCTTCTTCAGTTTTCGCGCCGCAGTTGCGGGCCGGACAGTGCCTCGGCCAGGTCGTGCAGCGACTGCAGGTTGTGCACCGGAAGGAAACGGTCGACGTGGGGCAGCATCGCACGAATGCCGGCCGGCTTCGCCTCGAAGCCTTCGAAGCGCAGCAGCGGATTCAGCCACAGCAGCTCGCGGCACGACTTGTGCAGCCGATCCATCTCGCGCGACAGCTCCGCCGCATTGTCGCGATCGAGCCCGTCGCTGATCAGCAGCACGACTGCATTCTGGCCGAGCAGCCGCCGTGACCACTTCTGGTTGAACTCGTGCAGGCACGGACCGATCCGCGTCCCACCCGCCCAATCCTTGACCGAGCTCGCGACCTGGTTGACCGCGACATCGACGTCGCGATGCTTCAGCTGCCGCGTGATGTTGGTGAGTCGCGTGCCGAACAGCAGCACGTGGACGCGGTCGCGCTCGCGGGCGATCGCATGCAGGAAATACAGGAACATCCGCGTATACCGATGCATCGAGCCCGAGATGTCGCAGAGCACGACCAGCGGCGGCTGCCGCTCGATGCGGCTCCTGTGTTGCGGAACCAGGATGTCGCCGCCCAGCCGCATGCTCCTGCGTATCGTGTCGGCGAGATCGAGCCGACGCCCCCGCGAATCGGGCTTGTCGCGGCGCGTGACGATCGAGCGGATCGGCAACCGCATCTTCTCGATCAGCGATTTCGCCGCGCGCCATTCGTCGCCGGACATCGTCTCGAAATCGAGGCGCTGCAGGCGCTCGAGCGCCGAGAACGTCATCGTCGTCTCGATCTCGACTTCCTTCGGCTCGTCCGCCTTTGCCTCGGGTTTCTGCTGCGGGACCATCGCCTCGGCGAGCCGCTGGCTCATCTCGGGCGGCGGCGGCGCGAGCCCGTGCGCCTGCGGCAGCAGCAATCCCATCATCTTCTGCAGCAGCGCGGGATCGCGCCAGAAGATCGTGAACGCCTGGTCGAAGAGATCGCGATGCTCGCGACGCTTGACGAAGATGCACGACATCGTCGCGTACCAGTCTTCGCGGCGCTCGACGCCGGCCACGGTCAAGGCGTGCACAGCGTCCAGCACTGCCGCCGGCCCGATTGGAAGTCCTGCCGAGCGCAACACCCGCCCGAAGTGCATCACGTTCTCGGCGAGCCGGCCCGCGGAGGCCGTCATTGCATTCGCTGATGCGGCAATTCGGCCAGAAGGGCGTCCAGGGCGGCCTGGTCGACCGGCTTGATCAGGTGGCCCTGGAATCCCGCGTGCCTGGCCCGGTCGCGGTCTTCCTGCTGCCCCCATCCGGTCAGTGCGACGAGCACCATGTCCCGGCTCCACGCCTCCGCGCCGATCCTGCGGGCAGCGTCGTACCCATTCAGGCGCGGAAGGCCGATGTCGAGCAGCACGACGTCCGGAAGAAATGTCCGCGCAGCCTCGATCGCGTCGATCCCGTCGTACACGGCGCGGGCTTCGTGTCCAAGCATCTCCAGGATCATCGCCAGCGAATCGGCGGCGTCGCGGTTGTCGTCGACCACCAGCACGCGACGACGGACAAGCCGCGCGCGACTCGCCGGCTCTCGCTGCGGTGCTGCATCGGCCTCGGTGGCAGCATTCATCAGCGGCAAGCGCAGGACGAATTCGCTGCCCTTGCCGATTCCGTCGCTGTGCGCCTCCACCGATCCGCCGTGGAGCTCAGCCAGATGCCGCACCAACGTCAAGCCGATGCCGAGGCCCCCGCGCGAGCGCTCCAGCGACCGATCGACCTGGGCGAACATCTCGAAGATCTTCGTGAGCTGATCGGCCGCGATGCCGATGCCGCTGTCGCGCACGCGGATCACCGCCTCGCCTTCCTCGATGCCGCCCGACAGCGTCACGACACCGCCCTTGTCGGTGAACTTGCACGCGTTGTGCAGCAGGTTTCCGATGATCTGCGCCAATCGCGCGGGGTCGGCGTACAGCAGCACGGGCGGCTGCGGCAGCTCGACGATGAGCTCGACGTCGGCGCCGTGACTCAACGCGCGCGCCGTTTCGGCGGCCAGTGACATTGCCGATCCGAGATCGACACGCTGCAGCCGCAACTCGATCTTGCCCTGGCTGATCCGGGTGATGTCGAGCAGATCGTCGACCAACCGCACCATCTGCGCCGTCTGCCGCTCGAGCGTGACAGAAGCCGCCGCCACCGTGCTCGGCTTGTCGTGCGCCATGCGGATCACGCGCGTTGCATTGGCGATAGCGCCCAGCGGATTCCTCAGCTCGTGCGCGAGCATTGCGAGGTGCTCGTTCTTGTGCCGGTCGGCTTCCTGCAATGCCTCCTCGGCCCTCTTGCGCTCGGTCACGTCGCGGACGATCTTCGAGTATGCGCGCAGCTGTCCCGTTTCGTCGCGCAGCGCGGTCGTCGCTCCGCTTGCCCAGAAACGCGTTCCGTCCTTCCGCACCAGCAGGTTGTCGTCGCTGCCGATTTCGGTTGCCGCGGCGTTCTTCAATTCCCGTTCCGGCCGCCCCGCCGCAACGTCTTCCGGGGTGAAGAAACGCGAAAAGCCGGTGCCGAGCACCTCCTGTTCCTGGTAACCCAACAGTCGCTCCGCGCCCACGTTCCAGGTCGTCACGCGCCCTTCGAGGTCGAGCATGATGATCGCGAACCCTGTTGCGCCCTCGACCAGCAGCCTGTATCGCTCCTCGCTGGTCTGCAGGTCGAGATTCGTCTTGCGAAGCTCGCTGGTGCGGTCGGCGACCTGGCGCTCGAGATCGTCGGCATGCCGCTTCTGTTGCAGCGTGTACCGGATCGACCGTTCCAATGCGGCGGCATCGAACCGCCCCCTTACCAGATAGTCAGCGGCGCCGGCTTCGAGCGCCTGCAACGCGAGATCGCGCGCATCGTTGGCGGTCAGCAGGATGATCGGGGTATCGGATCCGCGACTGCGCGCTTCGCGCACCAGCTCCAGGCCGTCGTGCGTGCCCAACCGGTAGCCGACCAGCGAGATGTCGTAGCCTTTCGCGACCAGCATGCCCAAGGCCGAGTCGAAATCGCGCGACCACGAAATACGGATCTCGTCTCCGGGAATGCCGGACAGCAGGTCGCGAATCGCGGCGGCTTCGTCGGCGTCATCCTCGATGAGAAGGACGCGAAGCTCGGCATTGCTCATCGGGTCGGCGCGTATGGGAGAACTTCCAAGTGCGAAAAAGGCCGGAATGCGCTCACTGCATCGCGATGCGCGCGCGGACATCGTTGAGGATGGCCGCGGCTTCGGATCCCTGGACCTTCGCGATATCGTCCTGGTACTTGAGCAGCACGCCGAGCGTATCGTCGATCGTCCGCGGATCGAGCGCCAGCGCATCGAGCGCAAGCAGCGCGCGCGTCCACTCGATCGTCTCGGCGACGCCGGGCAGCTTGAACAGCTCGGCCTGCCGCAACTGCTGGACGAACGCGACGACCTCCCGCGTCAGCGTCTCCGACGCATTCGGCGCTTTCCGCCGCAGGATCTCGAGCTCGCGCTGCGCATCGGGATAGTCGACCCAGTAATAGAGGCACCGGCGCTTCACCGCATCGTGAATCTCGCGCGTGCGGTTCGAGGTGATGACGACGATCGGCGGCTCGACGGCCTTGATCGTCCCGAGCTCGGGGATCGTCACCTGGAAATCGGACAGCACTTCGAGCAGGTACGCCTCGAACGGCTCGTCGGTGCGATCGAGCTCGTCGATCAGCAGCACGGGCGGCTTTCCCGATGCGCTCAACTGCAGCGCCTCGAGGATGGGCCGCTTGATCAGGAATTGCTGCGACCAGATGCCGTGGCCGATGTCTTCCGGCCCGTCGGCCGACGTGCGACTGCGCGCTTCGGCCAGCCGGATCTCGACCATCTGACGCTGGACATTCCATTCGTACACCGCCGAATGGATGTCGAGCCCTTCGTAGCATTGCAGCCGGATCAGCGGACGCTGCAGCGAGCTGGCGAGCACCTTCGCGATCTCGGTCTTGCCGACGCCGGCCTCGCCTTCGAGGAACAACGGCCGCTGCATCGCGAGCGCGAGAAAGATCGTCGCGGCGAGGCCGCGATCGGCGACGTAGTCAGCGCGCGCAAGCATGCCTTGTGCGGCTTCGATCGAACGTGGAATATCGGGCCCTGAATCGGGCATTGCCTGCTCCTCACAACAAACAGCCCCCGGCCGGGGGCTGCTCCAAACCGAACCGGGTCGCGCTCGAAATCAATCGAGTCTGACCCCATTGATTCTACGCGGCGGCCACTGCGCGCTGCGCGAGCACGCCGACCAGGTGCGCGCGATACTCTGCGCTGCCATGCAGGTCGGACGACAATCCCGACGCCGGGACCTTCACGTTGGCGATCGCCTGCGACGACCAGCTCGACGCCAGCGCCTTCTCCATCTCGGAGACGCGGAACACGCCCGAGCCCCCGCCGGTGACCGCAACGCGGACGCCGCCCGCCGTCTGCGCGACCATCACGCCGATGATCGCGAAGCGCGACGCCGGGTTCTTGAACTTCACATACGCCGCCTTCTGCGGAACGGGGAAGCTCACCGCGGTGATCAGCTCGCCGGCTTCGAGCGCCGTTTCATACAAGCCCCGGAAGAACTGGTCGGCGGGAATCGTCCGCTTCGTCGTGTGGATCGTCGCGTTCAACCCCAGCACGCCCGCCGGATAATCGGCGGCCGGATCGTTGTTCGCGATCGACCCGCCGATCGTGCCGACATTGCGTACCTGCCGGTCGCCGATCGCGCCGGCCAGCGATGCGAGCGCCGGAATCGACTTCATCACGTCTGCGTTCGATGCAACTTCGGCGTGCGTCGTCATCGCGCCGATCGTCACCGTCTTGCCGTCGGAGCGGACGCCCTTCAGGTCGGAGACGCCGGACAGGTCGACGAGATCGGTCGGCGCGTTCAACCGCAGCTTCATCGCGGCGACGAGCGATTGGCCGCCGGCCAGGTACTTCGCGTCGTCCTTGCCCGAGATCAGCGTCGATGCCTGCTGGCCGCTCGTCGCCTTGTGGAATTCGAATGGATGCATGTCTTTGTCCTCCTCAGGCCTGAGCGCTCGTTTGGGTACCCTGCATGGCTTGCCACACGCGATGCGGCGTCGCCGGCATCGCGACGTCACGAGCGCCGATCGCATCGCAGATCGCGCTGATCAGCGCCGGCGGCGCGCCGATCGCACCCGCCTCGCCGCATCCCTTGACGCCGAGCGGATTGTGCGTGCACGGCGTGCAGGTCGTCGCGACGTTGAAATTCGGCAGGTCGACCGCGCGCGGCATCGCGTAATCCATGAACGATGCGGTCAGCAGCTGTCCCGTCTGCGGATCGTAGACACAGCCTTCGAGCAGCGCCTGTCCGATTCCCTGCGCCAAGCCGCCGTGCACCTGCCCTTCGACGATCATCGGATTGACGATGTTGCCGAAGTCGTCGACCGCGGTCCAGCGATCGATCTTCGATTGACCCGTTCCCGGATCGACTTCCACTTCGCAGATGTACGTGCCGGCCGGGAACGTGAAGTTCGTCGGATCGTAGAACGCGTTCTCGTTCAGCCCCGGCTCGAGCTTGTCGAGCGGATAGTTATGCGGGACGTACGCGGTCAGCGCGATGTTCGCGAACGGAACGTTCTTGTCGGTCCCCGCGACGCCGAACTTGCCGTCCTTGAACTCGATGTCGCTCTCGCTCGCCTCGAGCAGGTGCGCGGCGATCTTCTTGCCCTTCGCGATCACCTTGTCGACTGCTTTCAGGATCGCCGTGCCGCCGACCGCGAGCGAGCGCGAGCCGTACGTGCCCATCCCGAACAGCACCTTGCCGGTATCGCCGTGCTGGATGTCGACGTCGGCCATCGGGATTCCGAGACGGTCGGCGACGATCTGCGCGAACGTCGTCTCGTGCCCCTGCCCGTGCGAATGCGATCCGGTGAAGATCGTCACCTTGCCGGTCGGATGCACGCGCACTTCGCCCGCCTCGAACAGTCCCGCGCGGGCGCCCAACGCGCCGGCGATGTTCGACGGCGCGATGCCGCACGCTTCGATGTACGACGAATAGCCGATGCCGCGCAGCCTGCCGTTCTTCTTCGATTCCGCCTTGCGCGATGCGTATCCGGAGACATCGGCGAGCGACTCCGCCTTGTCCATGATCGCGTGATAGTCGCCGCTGTCGTACTGCAGCGCGACGGGCGTCTGGTACGGGAATTCCTTGATGAAGTTCCGGCGGCGGATCTCGCCCTGCGGGATCTTCATCTCGTTCGCGGCCAGCGTCACCAGCCGCTCGACGAGATACGTCGCCTCGGGACGTCCGGCGCCGCGGTACGCATCGACCGGCGTCGTGTTGGTGAACACGGCGGTCACCTGGCAATGAATCACCGGCGTCGTGTACTGGCCGGCGAGGAGCGTCGCATGCAGGATCGTCGGGATGCACGATGCGAACGTCGACAGGTAGGCGCCCATGTTCGCGGTCGTCTCGGCGCGCAACGCGAGGAACTTGCCGTCCTTGTCGAGCGCGAGCTCGGCGTGCGTCACGTGATCGCGGCCGTGCGCGTCGGTGAGGAACGCTTCGCTGCGGTCGCACGTCCACTTGATCGGACGATTGATGAGCTTCGACGCCCACACGCACACGGTCTCTTCGGCATACACGTAGATCTTCGAGCCGAAGCCGCCGCCGACGTCGGGCGCGACGACGCGCACCTTGTGTTCCGGCAGCCCGAGCACGAACGCCGTCATCAGCAGCCGCTCGACGTGCGGGTTCTGCGACGTGGTGTACAGCGTGTAAGAATCGTCGGCGCGCGAATATTGCGCGACGCATGCGCGCGGCTCGATCGCGTTCGGGATCAGCCGATTGTTGACGAAGTCGAGCTTCGTCACGTGCGCCGCAGACGCAAATGCCTTGTCGACGGCTGCCTTGTCGCCGAGCGCCCACGTGTAGCAGACGTTGTTCGGCGCTTCATCGTGAACGGAGACGGACGACTTCGCCGCCTTCGCCGTGTCGACGACTGCCGGCAGCACGTCGTAATCGACGTCGACGCGCTCGGCGGCATCGCGCGCCTGGGTCAGCGATTCGGCGATGACGATCGCGACCTGGTCGCCGGCGTAGCGGACCTTGCCTTGTGCGAGCAACGGGTGCTTCGGCTCCTTCATCGGCGTGCCGTCGATCGACGTGATCAGCCAGCCGCACGGCAGTCCGCCGACGGCGGCCGGAAGATCGGCGCCGGTGTAGATCGCGACGACGCCCGGCATCTTCATCGCTTCAGTCGTGTCGATGCCGTTGATCTTCGCGTGCGCGTGCGGCGAGCGGACGAACACCGCGTAGGTCTGGCCCGCCTGGTTGATGTCGTCGGTGTATTGGCCGGCGCCGGTGAGGAAGCGGTTGTCCTCGCGGCGGCGGACCGATGCGCCGATGCCTTCTGCATTGACCGGGTTGGCAACGGAGGCACTCATGCGGAAGCCTCCTTCATGTTGCCCAACCCCATCTTCACCGCCTTGACGATGTTGTGATACCCGGTGCAGCGGCAGATGTTCCCGTCGAGCGATTCGCGGATCTGCGCGTCGCTCGGATTCGACATCTTGCCGCCGAGCTCGACCGCGGCCATCACGAAGCCGGGCGTGCAGAACCCGCATTGCAATCCGTGGCATTCCTTGAACGCCGCCTGCATCGGATGCATGTCGCCGCCGGGCGATGCGAGGCCTTCGATCGTCACCACCTTCGCGCCGTTCGCCTGCGCGACGAGGATGTTGCAGGACTTGACCGCGCGTCCGTTGACGTGAACGGTGCACGCGCCGCATTGCGCCGTATCGCACCCGACGTGCGTGCCGGTGAGCCGCATCTGGCCGCGGATGAAATCGACCAGCAGCGTGCGCGGATCGACGTCGGCGGCGACCGTCTTTCCGTTGATGGTCATCGAAATGGGAACACCCATGCTCGTCCTCCTGAAGGGATCATCGGAATGTCGCGCCATCTCGCTCTTACGGCGAATTACGACGGGCGGAAGACGAACCTTAATGCAAATCCGCGGCGTTTGTCACGCGATGATCGCGCGCTTCGGGCGAAGCGGGCCGTCGTAAACGCCGACCTCGATCCGTTTCGATCGGGTCGTGGTGTGTACCCTTTCCAACCGCCGACCGCTTCGCTAGAATCATTGCCGCCGGCGACTAAAAAGCCAACAAGATATCGCCGGCAATCGAATGCGCATTCCAGGCTGGTCCGGCGATCGAGTCGCATCATCGACCAGGAGGAGAGACGGGGATGATTGCCATGTTTTCGTGCCGGGTTGCTGTGCCGACGATTGCCGATTTGATGAGCCCGATCCTGCGCGCAGTTGCAGGGGATTCGATGGGCAAGCCCACCGTGTTCGAGAGGATTCGGCGCACCGCCGTTCGTCTGGCGACGACAGTTTTTGCGGCGACGATCACGCTGTGGAGTGTCCACGCCGCAGCAGTGACCGCAGCAGAGCGCCAGGCACTCGACGCGTTCTATGCGAGCACCAATGGCGCCAGCTGGACCGTGTCCACCGGTTGGAACGGCGCAGGTGCGAACGAGTGTCAATGGTTCGGCGTTGAGTGCAGCGATCCGAGCGGCCTGTCCGGCAACATCATCGCCATCAGGCTGCCCAACAACAATCTGACCGGCACACTGCCGGATACGCAGACGATGGCGAAGCTCGACAAGATCAACGTGATCGAGCTGCCCAACAACCATATCGGCGGGACGATTCCCGGAATATCCGCGCTGCAGAAGATAAACACGCTGGACCTGTCGATCAATCAGTTCACCGGGACCATACCGGCTCTCGCAGGAAACCCGTTGCTCGGCGCCGTATCGTTCGCCAGGAACCAGCTTACCGGCTCGATCCCGAGCCTCGCCGGCCTCGTCAATCTGCGCGGCTTCGATGTGTCGGACAATCAGCTGACGGGCTCGATTCCCAGCCTCACCGGCCTCAATGCGCTGGTCGCGATCTCGTTCAAGCACAATGCGCTGACCGGAAGCATTCCTTCTCTCGCGGGACTCACGCTGCTCGAGGCTTTCTTTGCATACGAGAATCAGCTCACGGGACCCATACCGGCAGTCAATGGCCTGCCTGCTCTCAAGGATTTTCTGGTCTACAGCAATCAGCTGACCGGTTCGGTGCCGAGCATTGCGGGACTGGCCAATCTCACGCAATTCGCCGCGTACAGCAACCAGCTCGACGGCACGATCGGCTCGATGACCGGAGCGACCAAGCTCGCGATCTACCTGCTGTATCAGAACAAGCTGACCGGCAGCATTCCGTCGCTGGCGGGGCTGTCGAGCCTGCAATTCTTTCAGGTGGAAAACAATCTGCTCACGGGGTCGATTCCGCCACTTGCCGGCCTCTCCAATCTGGTGTTCTTTCAGGCCGAGAACAACCAACTGTCGGGTGGCATTCCGGATTTGACGGGGTTGACGAGCCTCGTACGCTTCGGGGCAGCAAACAACCAGCTGACAGGTCCGATACCGAGCCTTTCCGGGCTGACCGCGCTCGGACGCTTTGTCGTGTTCAAGAACCAGCTGACCGGTTCGATTCCGCCGCTCACCGGGCTCAACAACCTCATTCAATTCGAAGTGGCGCAGAACCGGATGACCGGCACGCTGCCGGCTATCAGTACTCTGCCCAACCTGCAGCAATTCGTCGTTTCCGGAAATCAGTTCAGCGGTCCCGTTCCCGCGCCGCCAGCGTCGTTGATCGCCAACGGGAGCGATCTTCGTTACAACGCGCTGGTGCCGAATGGCAACGCCTCGGACACCGCGACCTGGAACGCCGCACAAGGCAGCGGCAACAACTGGCAGGCGACGCAGACCGTCGCGCCAGCCAATGTCGCGGCATCCGCGCTCGGGACGACCGTCAACGTCACCTGGACACCGATTACCTATACGGGCGACAGCGGCGGCTATGAAGTGCTGCAGTCGACGACCCCTGGCGGCCCATACACGCTTGCAGCGTCGACCCCCAACAAGTCGGCGTCATCGGCCTCCGTCGGCTCACTCTCATCGAACACGAAGTATTACTTTGTCGTCGTGACGCGGACCGATCCGCACGTGGCGACCCCGGACCCGTCGAACACGAACAATGCAAACACCGTCCGCAGCGCGAACAGCGCGGAAGTCAGCGCGACTACGACGACACCGCTGGCGGCGACATCGACGACGCTCGCCACATCCGGTTCGCCCGCGTCGCAGGGCACCACAGTCACTTTCACCGCCACCATTGCGGGCGGCAGCGCGCCTGCGGGCACCGTAACGTTCAAGGCCGACGGGACGACGATGGGCACGGGGCCCGTGCAGCTGGTCGGCGGCGCATACAAGGCTTCGTTCTCGATCAGCAACCTCGCTACCGGTACATTTTCGATCACCGCGAGCTATTCCGGTGATGCGAACAACGCGCCCAGCACCAGCCAGGCGTTGAGCCAGGTGATCGGGCCCCCGGCGACCACGGCGAGCGGTACGACGGCGACGGGCACCGGCGCCGCGAGCGCTTCGTTCACCATCGTGAGCGGCGGTCCCAATGCCGGCAATTGCGGCTTCGACATGAGCAACACGGCCTTCGTCGCCGCGCCGCAATCGCAGCCGGTGCCGGGCTCTACACAGCCGCATGGTCAATTCAAGTTCAGGCTGAACAACTGCGGATTCCCGCCGGCCACCGTCCGGATGTCGGTGACGTGGCCGAGCCTCGCCGGAGCGTCGTATTACAAGTTCGGACCCGTCAAGGGGAGCAACGGCGCCAACGCGTGGTACCAGCCCGCCAATCTCACGATCAATGGAAACACGGCGACATTCGATGTCACCGACGGCGACACAGGCGACGGCGACCTCACCATCAACGGCACGATCGATGATCCGAACGGTCCGGTGATCGTCCCGGCCGCCCAGCCCGGCGCGGGTATCGCCTCCGAGATTTCCAGCGCGTACGGCGGCCATACGTGCAGCCGCCTCGCGTCCACCGGCTATAAGTGTTGGGGCCTCAACAGCAAGGCCGAGCTCGGAAACGAGACCACGGTGCCGACGTCTTCGCCCGTCGATGTGCATAACGTTCCCCCGGGCACTGCAATCATCCAGGCGCTGCGCAACGGCACGTGCCTCATCTCGGCAACCGGCGGACTCAAGTGCTGGGGTTTCAACGACGATGGCGAGATCGGCAATGGCACGCAGAGCAACACGCCGGAGAAAACGCCTAAGGATGTGACGGGGTTCGGATCCGGCGTCGTCCAGGTCGGATCGACTGCCGATGGGCGGTGCGCGCTGACGACAACGGGCGGCGTCAAGTGCTGGGGCCGGGATTTCGACCATTCGACCATCGTCTACCACACCACGCCCCTCGACGTTCCGGGCCTGGGCAGCGGCGTGATGCAGATCGCTGTCGGATATGACTTCGCCTGCGCGTTGATGACCACCGGCGGCGTCAAGTGCTGGGGCGCGAACGCCCGCGCACAGCTCGGGGACGGCACGCTGGTCCCGCATTACGTGCCCGCGGACGTCACCGGGTTGACCAGCGGAGTCGCGTACATCGCAGCCGGGGCGCAGCACGCGTGCGCGCTGCTGACCAGCGGCGGCCTGAAGTGCTGGGGCTACAACAGCAATGGCCAGGTCGGGGACAACTCGACCACGAATCGCACGATACCCACCGACGTCACCGGGCTCGGCAGCGGCGTGGTCGACGTCGCCGGAGGCTTCTCTCACACGTGCGCGGCGCTGTCGAGCGGTGCGGTCAATTGTTGGGGCTTCAATCTTTTCGGACAGGTCGGCGACAACTCCACGACCCAGCGTCCAGTGCCCACGCAGGTATCCGGCCTCACGTCCGGCTACGTCGCGGTGAGTGGCGGCTCGAACGTCTCCTGCGCAAGGAGCGCCGTCGGCGGTGTGAAATGCTGGGGCGCCAACGACAGCAGCAATGGCGTGGGCGACGGTACTACCGTGGAACGGCACACGCCGGTCGACGTCGTCGGAATTACCGGCGGCAACCATTCGATCAGCGGCTTCAATCCGCCGGGCCCACCGTCGGCACCAATGAGCCGGGCGGTCGGGCAATCGTTGACGCTGACGGCGATCAGCTCGGCGGGGCTTCCGGTGACCTTCTCCACATACACGCCGGATCGCTGCACCGTGAGCGGCAACCAGGCGCAGTTCGTCGCGCTCGGGCTGTGCATCGTTCGCGCGAGCGCGGCAGGAAACGGCACGTTCAGCGCTGCGCCCGATCTCACCCGGCTCATCCTCGTCACCGTCGCGGGACCGACGATCACGATCAGTCCGCCGACGTTGCCGAACGGCGTGGTCAATACACCGTATTCGCAGACATTGACCGCCAGCGGCGGCACGGCGCCGTACGCGTTCACCGTATCGGCGGGAACGCTGCCTTCCGGACTGACGCTGTCGCCGAACGGCGCATTGTCCGGCACGCCGACGGCCACCGGAACCTTCAACTTTACGGCGATGGCTACCGATGCGAACACGTCGACCGGCACTCAAGGCTATTCAGTGACCATCACGGCAGCGGCACCCGTTATGCGCACGCTGACGGTCACCAGATTCGGCTCCGGTACGGGGACGGTCACCAGCAATCCGCCGGGCATCCAATGCGGCGCCACGTGCAGCGCGGACTTTGCCGATGGAACCACGGTGACGCTGACCGCCGCGGCTTCCGCCGGGTCCCTGTTCGCCGGATGGAGCGGCGCCTGCGCGGGTAACGGCTCCTGCGTCGTCACCATGTCGGCGGCCCGCACGGTCAACGCACAATTCGACCCGGCGCCCGTGCCGCTTGTGTTGCCACCCGCAGCGTTGCCTATCGGCATAGTCGGATCCGCCTACCAGATCACGTTTGCGGCGACGGGCGGTACGCCGCCGTACCGCTACGCAGTCAGCGGCGGCGCTCTGCCACCCGGCCTCGGACTCAATTCGGCTACCGGCGTGCTGAGCGGGTCGCCGACCCAAGTCGGAGTCTTCACTTTCCAGCTCACTGCGACGGACAACGCGAATGCGACGGCCGCGCAGTCTTATTCGGTGACTGTCATTGCCGCGCTGGCGGCCATCCCAACGCTGTCCGCCGCCGCGCTCGCGGTGCTGTCGATCCTGCTGCTGGTGCTGGCGGGGTTGCGTTGGCGCCGAAAACCAGGTCCGCGCGCGGCGCCAGGGACATAGTCGATCGGCTAGAATTCCCTGTCTCTCACCGTCCCTTGGCGCGACATACGCGCCAGGATGAAAAATGGACAACGTCGATCTTTCCGTTCTTCGTGCCGCCATCGAATGGCGCGACGCCGGCCATCGAGTGACGCTCGGCACGATCGTCCGCACCTGGGGCTCCGCGCCGCGGCCGATCGGGGCGATGGTCGTCATCCGCGACGACGGGCAGATCGTCGGATCGGTGTCGGGCGGGTGCGTCGAGGACGACCTGGTCGAGAAGGTGATGGCGGGGAAGATCGCGGCGTCGAAGCCCGAGATCGCGACGTACGGCGTCAAGACAGAGGATGCGCAGCGCTGGGGATTGCCCTGCGGCGGAACGCTGCACATCGTGTTCGAGCCGGTGACGGCATCGTCGAAGCTCGAGGTGCTCGAGGCGATGATCGAGCGACATGAGCTCGCCGTTCGCACGCTGGATCTCGAAACCGGCGAAGTCACCATCGGTCCGGGCAGCCGGAACGACACGTTGCGGTTTGATGGGCGGACGTTGCGCACCGTCCATGGACCGCGCTACCGCCTGCTGCTGATCGGCGCGGGACAGGTCTCGCAGTACCTGGCTTCGATGGCGCAGATGCTCGGCTATCACGTGACGGTGTGCGATCCGCGTCCCGAGTACGCGGAAGGATTTCAGATGCCCGGCGTGACGTTCACCCGCGAGATGCCCGACGATACGGTCGTCGCGATGGAGCTCGACACGCACACCGCGTGCGTCGCGCTGACGCACGATCCGAAGCTCGACGATCTCGCGCTGATGGAAGCGCTGAAGTCGCCCGCGTTCTACGTCGGCGCACTCGGGTCGCGCAAGAACAACGACAAGCGGCGCGAGCGGCTGGCCGAGTTCGATCTGTCGGCAAGCGAGATCGCTCGGCTGCACGGGCCGGTCGGGCTGTGGCTCGGCAGCAAGACGCCGCCCGAGATCGCGGTGTCGGTGCTGGCCGAGATGACCGCGGTGCGCAACGGCGTGTCGGTCGTGCAATCGCACGAGGCCAAAGCCCCGCCGGTCGACGTCAGCGCCTGTACGTAGCCGTCATTCCGGCGGTCGCGCGCCATAAACCCGAACCCGAGGCTCGGCCGCGTCCCAGGCGCCGCGGCGCGCGACTCGCAGATCGTAGTCGCGTTGCAGATCGAGCCATAGCTCTGCCGAAACGCCGAAGAACTTGCCCAGCCGCAACGCAGTATCGGCGGTGATCGCCCGCTTGCCGTTGACGATCTCGCTGATCCGGTTCGGCGGCACATCGAGGTCACGCGCCAGCGCATTGATGCTGACGCCGAGAGGCTTCATGAACTCCTCGTGAAGGATCTCTCCGGGCGGGATCGGGTCAAGATGCGTGGTTGCCATGTCACCCTCAGTGATAGTCGACGATTTCGACGTCGAATGCATCGCCGCTTCTCCAGCGAAAGCAAATGCGCCATTGATCGTTGATCCGGATGCTGTGTTGTCCCTTCCGCGTCCCGCGCAAGGCCTCGAGCCGGTTGCCGGGAGGAACCATCAGCTCGTCGAGCGTTCGCGCCCGATGCAGGATCAAAAGCTTGCGCCGCGCCGATCGCTCGATCGCACGGAAACGATGGACAAGCTCGTCATCGAACAGCCGAGCGGTGTCGGCATTGTTGAACGAGCGAATCATACGCGGAGTATATTACGTGCTGCGTAATACGTCAAGGGTAATGCCGCCACTCCCGGACCATCAGCGCTCTCTGCCGAACGCCACCTGTGCGGCGAACGGAATCAGCATCGACCCGATGACGGCGCCGAACAGCCCGCCCTCCATTCCGAGCTCGCGCTTCAAGTAGAGCAAGCTGATCAGCAGCGACGCCGTCAACGCTCCCGCGGCGATCGCGCGCAGAGGCGGCAGCGACTTTCCGGCACGACTCGCCAGGATCGATCCGAACAGGGCACCGACAAAGACGAGCACACCGGATCCAACGGCGAGCCAGAAAAGGACCTGCCACGTATGCCCCGGACCCCACGCAGCTTCATACTGGTGAAACCCGAATATCGAAATGGTCATCGCCGCGATGAACAGCACCAGATGGCTCGCGCTCGAGACGGCGGCGCTGCGAAGCGGCTCACCCACTGACCACCTCGATGCGCCCGGCAAAGCCCGGGGTCACGACCTCGCCCTCCGCCACTCGCTGATCTTCGCGTATCTCGCCGCCGCGACCGCACACGTGAGCAGCAACAGCAAGCCCGCCGCCGCCTCCGACCAGATGGTGACATTGGTGACGAGGGTGTGCTCCGAACAGAGGGCGAGCGTGTAGTGCGCGAGCCCATCCAGTCCGAACGCTCCGTAGATTGCGAGCAAACACGCGCCCGACGCCGGCAGTCCGATCCGAACCGCCACCAGCCCCGCACCTCCGATCGCCGTGATTGCCAGCCAGGCCAGGTAGACGCCCTCTCGCGTCAGCCACGACGGCATCCCGGGATAGAACGCGATGTACTGGGCGTTGTGGGCGAAGTGAGCGAGGCTGGCGGCGAAATACACCGCTGCGATCCCGATGACGTGTCGTGGCAGCAGAAGCTTCATCGCCCGGCGATCTCCAGCGCGCGCCGATAGAACGCGTCTCGCGGCTTTCCGGAAATGTCGGCGGCGACGCGCGCCGCACGCGTCGGCGGCAGCTCATCGAGCAACCGTGCAAGCATCTGCTCGTCCGCCTCGCTCAACCCGTTGTCCGGCAGCTCGGGCGCGCGATCGACGACGAGAGCGAACTCTCCGCGCTGGCGATCGGCATCGCCACCGATCCATTCGCGCATCTGGCCGAGCGTCGATGCGTGAATCGTCTCGAAGCGCTTCGTCAGCTCGCGGGCGAGCGTCACGCGCCGATCGGCGCCGAGGACCGCGACGAGATCGTCGATCGTCTCGACGATCCGATGCGGCGCCTCGTACAATACCAGCGCCGACTTGCTTCGGTTCAGCTCCGCCAGCGTCTCGCGCCGCGCGCCGCTCTTCACCGGCAGGAATCCGACGAAGGTAATCGGCGCCGAAACGCACCCCGCTACCGACAGCAACGCCGTCAACGCCGAAGCCCCCGGAATCGGCACCACCGCAAATCCCGCTTCGCGCGCGGCCCCGACGACGATCGCTCCGGGATCCGACACACCCGGGGTCCCCGCATCCGAAATCAACGCAACCGCGTGCCCCTCGCCCAGCATCGCAATGACCTTGTCCGCCTGCTCGCGCTCGTTGTGCTCGTGCAGCGCGATCATCCGCGTCTGGATCCCATATCGCCGCAGCAGCGTCGACGACACGCGCGTGTCCTCGGCTGCGATGCAATCGACGCCCTTCAATACATCCAGCGCGCGCAGCGTGATGTCGCGCAGGTTGCCGATCGGCGTCGCGACGACGTAAAGCGTCGCTCGATCCAGCGCAAACGGGTGGTCGTCGATGTCCATGATCGCTGCCAGAATCGTTCGAACGACGCACGATTGTCAATGCCGACCCGCGAACCGAAGCTCACCTCGAGGCCAGACGCCGGCCTCGACGCCGAAGACCTCGCTGCCCGCTTCCTCGCGAAGCGCGGGCTGACGGTCGTCGCCCGCAACTATCGATGCCGCTTCGGCGAGATCGACCTGATCGCCCGCGACGGCGCGACGATCGTCTTCGTCGAAGTGAGGCTGCGCAGGCATCGCGCGTACGGCGGCGCCGCCGGCAGCATCGACTGGCGCAAGCAGCGCAAGCTGCTGACGACCGCCCGTCATTTCCTGTCGCGGCAGCGGCAGCATTGCGACCCTGCGTGCCGCTTCGACGCGATCCTGCTCGACGCGCTCGACCCGCCCCGGATCGAATGGCTGCGCAATGTGATGACGTAGCGGGAATCGTCGACCCCGATTGGTACAATCGGACGTTAACAGCGCAATATCGGCACGACGACGATGAATCACCCGGGCCCCGTGCATCACAATCCCGCGAACGCGATGGCGCGCATCAAGCGCCATTTCACCGACAGCGCGAACCTCAAGCTTTCGAGCATGGACCTGCTCGCGCCTCTGATCGTCCGCGCATCGGCGCTGATGTCCGATTGCCTGCTCAACGACGGCAAGATCCTCGCCTGCGGCAACGGCGGATCGGCGGCCGACGCGCAGCACTTCTCCGCCGAGCTGGTGGGCCGCTTCGAGCGCGAGCGGATGGGCCTCGCGGCGATCGCGCTGTCGACCGACACGTCCGCCATCACGGCGATCGGCAACGACTACGACTTCAGCGAAGTGTTCTCGAAACAGGTCGGCGCGCTGGGACGCGAGGGCGACGTGCTGCTCGGGATCACGACCAGCGGCAACTCGGCCAACGTGCTCGCCGCGGCGCAGCTGGCGCAGGAGCGCGGAATGAAGATCGTCGCGCTGACCGGAAAGACCGGCGGCCGGCTCGGCGAGCTGTGCCGACCCGAGGACGTTCACATCTGCGTTCCACACGCAACGACCGCCCGGATCCAGGAGACGCACATCCTGGCGATCCATTGCCTGTGCGACGCAATCGACTGCACTCTGTTGGGAGAAGACGAATGACCCGAATCTGGATCGCATTGCTGGCACTGACCGCCGTCATTCAGCTCGCCGGTTGCGCTGCGCTGGTCGTCGGCGGCGCGGCGGCCGGCACCGCGCTGGTGATCGACGATCGCCGCTCCGCCGGCGCGATGGTCGAGGACGAAGCAATCGAGAACAAGGCGCGCTCGCGGATCAACACCCGCGTTCCCGACGCGCATCACAACGTCACCAGCTACAACCGGCTGGTGCTCGTCACCGGCGAGGCGCCGTCCGAGCTCGCGAAGGCCGAGATCACCAATATCATCCGGGCGATCGAGAACGTCCGCGGCGTGCAGAACGAGATGGTCGTGGGCCCGACGACGACGCTGATGATCCGCAGCAACGACAGCGTGCAGACGTCGAAGGTCAAGGCGCGCTTCCTCGACGGCAAGCGGTTCCATCCGAACCGCATCAAGGTGGTCACCGAGAACGGCGTCGTCTACCTGCTCGGCATGGTCACGCGCAAGGAAGCCGACGACGCAACCGACATCGCGAAGACGACCAGCGGCGTGCAGCGCGTCGTCCGCGTGTTCGAGTACATCGACTGAGGAAACGCTGAATCCTCCGCGCTTCCTCGCGAAGGTCTGCGGCTACGCGGACTTCGGCTCTCGCGTTGCCGCATTGCCGCGCCCGGTCGTGTTCACCAACGGCGTCTTCGACATCCTGCATCGGGGCCACGTCAGCTATCTCGACCAGGCGAGGTCGCTCGGCCACTCGCTGATCGTCGGCGTCAATGACGACGCATCGGTGCGCTCGCTCGACAAAGGTCCCGAGCGTCCGCTGAACGGGATCGACGACCGGATGGCGGTTCTCGCGGCGCTGGCATCGGTCGATCTGGTGATTCCGTTCGCCGAGCGCTTGCCGGTCGACCTGATTCGCGCCGTTCACCCCGACATCCTCGTCAAGGGCGGCGACTGGGACATGGACAAGCTTCCGGAAACCGCGCTGGTCAAGGGCTGGGGCGGCACGGTGCTGGCGATTCCGTTCGTCGTCGATCGCTCGACGACGTCGCTGGTCGAGCGGATCCGCAACGGCTGAGCCGCGGCTGGCTCACCGGGCGACCTGTTACAATAACGGGTTGCCCGTCATTTCCAATTGTCGTCGCCGATGCAAGCCGAACGCCATCATGACCGCGAGCTCGATGCCCGCGGATTGAACTGTCCGCTGCCGATCCTGCGGACGAAGAAAGCGCTGAACGAGATGAACACCGGCAGCGTGCTCAAGGTGCTCGCCACCGATCCGGCGTCGATCAAGGATTTCCAGGCGTTCTCGCGCCAGACCGGCAACCAGCTGCTGCAGCAATCCGAAGCCGACGGCGTCTATCACTTCTACCTGCAGCGCAAGTAAGTCTTAGCCGCCCGCGCGGAAGCTGCGAAGCACCGCGTCGCCGATCTGCTGCTTCAACGGATCGTCGCGCGGCAGCAGCGACCCTGCCTTGTTGAACATCTCGATCGCCTTCTTGTGCTGGCCGGTGCCCTGCAGGCCGAGGCCGATGCAGTAATACGCGCGCGGATTCTTCCAGTCGTCGTCGGCCCAGCGCGTGCACGTCCTGATCAGGCCCGCATGGTCGCCCGCGAGTTGCTGCCGCTGCGCCTGCTTCATGTATTCGACGACCCGGCGCTCGCGCAACTCGGTCGCGGTCGGTCCTTTGGGCTCCTCGACCGTCGGTGCAGGCGGCGGCTCGACCGGCTGCGGCTTCTTCAACAGATTCGAGAAGAACGTCTTCGGCGAGAACGCCGGCGATGATGTCGACGGTGGCGTGCCGGCCGGCGGCGTCGACGCTGTTGGCGGGGTCGTCGCTGCCGGAGCTGCCGGCGGCGGTTGTCCTGCGCCCGCGCCACTGGCACCCGCCGGCGGCGCTTCTGCGGCGGGCGCTGCCGGCTCATCGCTGCGCGTGATCGCGGACGGCTGCGTGTTCTCGACGGCCATCGCGCGATTGCTCGCAACCGACGGCGACAGCGGCGGTTCCTGCTGCGGCGCCGCGGGTGCGGGCGGCGCAATCGGCTGCACATCGATCGTCGGCGGCGCGGCGCCGGGTGCAGCGATCGTTCGATCGTCGAGCCGCGAGATCCGCGATTGCGGCACCGAGACGATCGGCGCCGACGGCTCCGTTACTTCGTTCTTCGCCAGCATCCCCGACATTGCGCGGGCGGCGCGGCCGGTCAATCCCTGCACCGGCTCCTTCCAGTGCGCGGCGTACACCAGCGCGCACGCGAGGATGCCCAGTGCAAGCGTCACCAAGCTCAGGGTGCCGACCGGTCCGTGCGTGACCAGGCAATCGCGACGCGAATCCCAGCGTGTTTCGCCGGACCGCTTGACCAGCTCGCGCGCTCGCGCAGCGGTGACGAAAGACACGACCGGCAGCCACGCCGCGCAGCCGCGCCACCATACTTCGACCGCGCGACCGATCGCCGCGCGGAATGTAAATCGCAATTCCTCCGGCGCATACGGATTGCTGACGCCCTGCTGCAGATAGACACACAGCAGCCATCGGCCCGGCGTTGTCTGCAGCTGTCCCAGCAACAGCGCCTCGATCGGAATCCACGATGCCGAGACGGCGATCGGCGCAACAAGAGGGTGGAACGCGAGGTCGGCGGCCGTTGCGCCGATCGCACCGGCCATCGAGAGTCCGCCGACGATCGACGCGTAGACGAGCCCCCAAATCGAGTAATCGAAGAGGCGCGCGAGCAGCCGCATCCCGGGGTGCGGATCGCTGACGCGCTCGGCTTTGACGCGCTTCAGCTCGGCCATCCGCAGCCGGAACAGCCACGTCGCATCCTCGACCGGCGCGCCGGTCCCGAGGAACACGGTGCGGTCCTTGCGCCAGCGCGGAATCATTCCTTCGACCAGCGTCAGCGGCGTCTCGGGCGCGGGCAATTGCCAGATCGATCCGCTGAGAAAATGGACGATCCCCACCGTCGCAACGCCGGCGAGACCGAGCATCAGCAGCGTCGACAGCGCGAAGCCGATCACCGAAGCGGCGCCGCCCTTCGGCACCGAGGCGATCCATGCGGCGCCGAGCACGATGGCCATCACGATCAGCGCCGACAATTGTCCGGCGGGCGTGCGGCGGATGTCGGCGAGCTGCGCCGACAGCTCCGGTGCAAGCTCGGGCGGCGGCGGCGGACGGTCGCGCGGAAGGCCGAGCATCGAGATCGACTCGCCAAGCTCGGTCTCGCCGGGAACGGCGAGCTCGGCCTGGAACGTGCCGCCGATCGTCGTCATCGACGAGCCCGATACGCGCGTCGTCGTCTCGACGAGGTTCGCGTCGTATTCGGCGCGGCGCATCGGGTTGCCGAGTATGTGACTCGCGTGATTGAGGAAGCGCAGCGCCTCCTCGACGTCGGCATGGCCGGCGCGAGTCTTCATGTAGTAGCGGCGGACCAGCCGCCGCAGCGCCGCCTTGATGTCGGCGTCGGATGCCGTCCGCGAAAGACCCAATGCTTCGTACAGCGTCGGTTTCATGCGGATCGGTGTTTCGGCACTGCGCGAAGTATCGAAGACTCAAGGAAGCTCTGAACAAGTATCGCGGATCGCGTTTGCACGAAAAATGCTCGAGTGCTAGGCGCGCGCCGCAGACGCGTAGCGGGACTACGCGCAAGGCGCGCAACAACGCAGGCGGGCATTTTTCGTGCAAACCCTCCGGGGCGTGGCTTTGCGGGCGATCTGCTTCGTTGCGCGACTTGCGAAGGGGCCCGCCCTTAGCTGCGTCGCGCGCCTCGCAGCTCATCCCGCAAAGCCGCGCCGCGACCGCGATACTTGTTCAGAGCTTCCTTATGGTCGTCGAAACCTCGCGGCTGTGCAAGTCGGATCAACGCGGTCAGACTCGATTGATCCGCGGATCAATCGAGTCTGACCCCATTGATCCGGGGGGCTAGGCGCCCAGCTTTTCGCGGATCCGCGCCGACTTGCCCGAGCGATCGCGCAGGTAGTACAGCTTCGCGCGGCGCACGTCGCCGCGGCGCTTGACCTCGATGCTCGCGATCAGCGGCGAGTACGTCTGGAACGTCCGCTCGACGCCTTCGCCCGACGACATCTTGCGGACGATGAACGACGAGGCGATGCTGCGGTTGCGCTTGGCGATCACGACGCCTTCGAACGCCTGGACCCGCTTGCGCTCGCCTTCGACGACGTTGACGTTGACGATCACCGTATCGCCGGGACCGAAGTCCGGGATGGTCTTGCCGAGGCGGGTGATTTCTTCCTGCTCGAGCTGCTTGATCAGATTCATGCTGCTTCCTTTGGTTTGCCGCCAGAGCATCCCGGGGGATGATGGCCGGCGTTTCTCGATACTGCTTCTTCGCTACTTCTGCTGCTGCTCGCGCCGGAACTCCTCGAGCAATCGCTTCTCTTCGCGCGACAATACACGATCGCGCAGCAGGTCCGGCCGTCGCTTCCACGTGCGGCCCAGCGACTGCTTCAATCTCCACCGGCGGATGTCCGCATGATTGCCGGAGATCAGCACCGGCGGCACCGGCATACCTTCGTGCACGTCGGGCCGCGTGTAGTGCGGACAATCGAGCAGTCCGCCCAACCCTTCCGCGAACGACTCCCTCTCGATCGAAAGCGGATCGTTGGTCGCGCCCGGCAACTGCCGGACCATCGCATCGATCACGACCAGCGCCGGCAGCTCGCCGCCCGACAGCACGTAATCGCCGATCGAGATCTCGGCGTCGACGCGACGTTCGAGCACCCGCTCGTCGATTCCTTCGTAGCGGCCGGCCAACAGCACCAGCCGCCGTTCATCCTTCAACTGCATCGCGCGGGCATGCGTCAATCGCTCGCCCTGCGGCGACAGATAGACGACCTTCGCCTTCGCCCCGTCGCCTTCTTCGCCTTCGTCAGCAACGCTCGCCTGCGCCCGGTCGATCGCGGCCTCGAGCGGACCGGGCAGCATCACCATTCCCGGACCGCCGCCATACGGCCGGTCGTCGATCGTCCGGTAATTGTCGGTGGTGAGATCTCGCGGATTCACCGTCGACAACTGCCACAACCCATTCTCCAGCGCGCGGCCCGTGATCCCGAAGCGCGACGCCGTCTCGATCAGCTCGGGAAACAACGTGACGACCGCGACCTTCAGCGCCGCCATCAGTAATCCGCTTCCCACTCGACCGTCACCGTTCCGCCGGCGACGTCGACGTTGCGGACGATCGGCTCGACGAACGGGATCAGCTGCTCCCTGTCATCCCTCACCACTCGCAGGACGTCGTGCGCCGGCGCTGCGATCAATCCCTCGACCTTGCCCAGCTCATCGCCGCGCACGTTGCGCACGGTGAGGCCGATCAGGTCGTTCCAGTAATACTCGCCTTCATCGGCTGCCGGGAGCTTGTCGCGCGCGACGGTGACGTCTGCGCCGCGCAGCGAGTCGGCTGCCGTCCGGTCGTCGATCCCTTCGACTTTCGCGAGCAACGCCGCGCCGTGCGGCTTGCACTCCTCGACGACAACCGTCCGTTCAACGCCGCGGCTCGACAGCGTCCACTGCGGCTGCTCGATCAACCCGTCGAACGATTCGGTGAACGGCTTGACCTTCAGCCAGCCCTGGACGCCGAATGCGCCGAGGACGCGGCCGAGCACGACCCGGGAATTGGGGTCAGACCCCAATTAAGAGATCAGGCTGCGGCCGGAGCAACCGCCGCAACCGGTGCCGCGGCGGGCGCCTGTGCGATCGCGACGCCGGCCTTCTTGACCAGTCCGCTGACCGTCGGCGACAACTGCGCGCCCCTGTTCTTCCAGAACTCGACGCGGTCGAGCGCGATGCGCAGCTTCTCGTTGCCTTCACCGGCGAGCGGCGCATAGAAGCCCAGGCGCTCGATGAAGCGGCCGTCGCGGCGATTGCGCGAATCGGCGACGACGACGTTGTAATACGGGCGATTGCGCGCGCCGCCCCGTGCCAGTCGGATGACGACCATGTTTGTCCTCGAATCGGAATGTCCCGCGGGTATTGCCATCAGCCCGGGGAGCGGGAAAAAGACGTTGATTATATAGGATTTTGTGCCCGGACAGCAAGCAAAGCTGTCGAGCCGGCGCAGACGACATTTCAGCGTCCCGGGAATCTCCCGGCGCCCAGCCGTCCGCCGAGACCGCGCATCATCTTCTGCAGGTTCCCGCCCTTCATCATCTTCATCATCTTCTGCATCTGCTCGAACTGGTTGAGCAGCTTGTTGACTTCCTGCACGGGCACGCCGGCGCCGGCGGCAATCCGGCGTTTCCGCGACGCCTTGATCAGCTCGGGCTGCTGCCGCTCCTTCCGCGTCATCGAGTTGATGATTCCCTCGGTGCGCGCGATCTGCTTCTCGTCGGCCTGTCCCTGCTGCGCGGCCTGCGCCAGCTGCGCCGGCAGCTTGTCGATCAGTGACGACAGCCCGCCCATCTTCCGCATCTGCGCGATCTGGTCCTTGAAATCCTCGAGATCGAAGCCCTTGCCGGCCTTCAGCTTCTTCGTCAGCCGCTCGGCGTCGGCGACGTCGACCGACTTGCGCGCCTGCTCGACCAGCGACAGTACGTCGCCCATCCCGAGGATCCGCGTCGCCATCCGGTCGGGATGGAACAGCTCGAGCCCGTCGAGCTTTTCCGACACGCCGACGAACTTGATCGGCGCGCCGGTCACGTGCCGCACCGACAATGCCGCGCCGCCGCGCGCATCGCCGTCGAGCTTGGTCAGCACGACGCCGGTCAGCGGCAGCGCATCGGCGAACGCCTTCGCCGTGTTGACCGCGTCCTGCCCCTGCATCGCATCGACGACGAACAGCGTCTCGATCGGCTTCGTCGCCGCATGCAGCGCGCGGATCTCGTCCATCATCGCCTGGTCGATGCCGAGCCGGCCCGCGGTGTCGACGATGAGGACTTCGTGATGATGCTTGCGCGCGTAGTCGATCGCCGCGGTCGCGATGTCGACCGGCTTCTGCTCCCCCGACGACGGGAAGAAGTCGACGCCGACCTGCGACGCGAGCGTCTTCAATTGCTCGATCGCCGCCGGACGATAGACGTCGGCGCTGACGACGAGCACGCGCTTCTTCCGCTCGTTCTTCAGCAGTCCCGCGAGCTTGCCGGCCGACGTCGTCTTGCCCGCGCCCTGCAGGCCCGCGAGCAGGATGATCGCCGGCGGTGTCGTCGCAAGATTCAGCGGCGCAGCATCGCCGCCCATGATCGACGTCAGCTCGCGCTGGACGACGCCGACCAGTGCCTGGCCCGGTGACAGCGATCCGACCACTTCCTCGCCGACCGCACGCTCGCGAACGCGCGCAACGAAGTCGCGGACGACGGGCAGCGCGACGTCGGCCTCGAGGAGTGCGAGGCGGACTTCGCGCAGCGCATCCTGGATGTTGTCTTCGGTCAGGCGCGCTTCGCCGCGCAGCCGCTTGATGACCCCGGACAGGCGGTCGGTGAGAGTGTCGAGCACGATGGGACCGGATGGAAGGCGCCGCGCACCCTCGAGACGAAAGCCGCGTCGAGGGCGCTGCGGGCCTTGGGTTAAACTTTGCCGATGGAAAGCTGGATGATTGTAGCGCAGGTGATCGTCGCGATCGCCTACGCGGCATTGGCGTGGCTCGATCGCGCGACGCCGCCCGGCTCCGCGGCGGGCGGCTCGAAGGCGTTGCGAACGATCCTCGGCGTCGTCGTCATCGTCCATGGCGCAATCCTGTGGCGGCTGATGTTTCGCGCCGAAGGCGTCAATCTCTCGTTCGCGGTGTCGCTGTCGCTGATCGGCTTCCTGCTCGCGCTGTGGTCGGCGGTGTCCGGCTCGCTGATGCCCGTGCCGGGAATGGCGCGGCGGACGCTGCCGCTCGTTGCGGTCGCATCAATGCTGCCGGCGCTGCTGCCGGCGCCGCACTGGCTGTCGTATTCGAGCGACTTCCTCGCCGCCGCGCACCTCGTCGTCGCGCTGCTCGCGTTTTCGATGCTGGTCGTCGCCGCGGTGCAGGCCGCGGCGATGCTCGCGCTGCAGCAGGATCTTCGGCAGGGACTCCCTGCGGCGACGGCGACGATGCCGCCGGTGCTCACTCTCGAGCGCTGGCTGTTCGGGCTGATCGGCGTCGGCTTCGTGCTGCTCACGGCGACGCTGATCTCGGGCGCGTTCTTTTCCGAGTCGCTGTTCGGCAAGCCGTTCCAGTTCACGCACAAGACGCTGTTCACGACTCTCGCATGGCTGCTGTTCGGCGTGCTGCTCGCCGGCCGCTGGCGCTTCGGGTGGCGCGGCCGACAGGCGCTCCGATGGGTGGTGATCGGCTCGCTGCTGCTGCTGATCGGATACGCGGGCAGCAAGTTCGTCCTCGAAGTGCTGCTCGGCCGGCGATGAATCGTTGGAAGCCATCCCGATCGGCGCGCTAGTCGCCGCCCTCGTCCTCACGCTGCTCGGGGCCGCGCTGTTCTCGATCGCCGAGACGGCGATGATGGCGGTGAACCGCTATCGGCTGTCGACGCAGGTCGCCGCGGGAAACGGCGGCGCGATCCGCGCGCAGCGATTGCTCGCCGAGACCGACAAGCTGCTCGGCGTCATCCTGCTCGGCTCGACGTTGTCGACGACCGGGGCGGGGACGATCTCGGCGCTGCTCGCGCAACGGCTCGTCGGCAACGATCAATGGGTGCTGGGCGGTGCCACGCTGCTGGTGTCGTTCCTGTTGCTCGTGTTCTCCGAGATCTCGCCCAAGGTCGTCGGCGCCAATTACGCCGACCGTATCGCGCCGCGAATCGCGTACGTGCTGGTGCCGCTGCTGCGGATCGCCTATCCGGTCGTCTGGTTCGTCAATCTGTTCGTCAACGCGATGCTGCGGGCGCTCCGCCTCGACGCCAAGCCGGGCGAGCAGACGCTGACGCGCGAGGAAGTCCGCTCGCTGGTGCTCGAGGGCAGCCGCTACCTGCCGCCCAAGCATCACACGATGCTGCTGAACCTGCTCGACCTGCAGCGGATCACCGTCGACGACGTGATGACGCCGCGTCGGGAAATCGACGCGCTCGATCTCGAGCTGCCGATCGAGGAGCTGCGGACGCGGCTCGAGACCGGATTCCATTCGCGCGTTCCGGTGTGTCGCGGCGCGCCGGACAACATCGTCGGGATCCTGCTGGTGCGCCAGCTGCTGCATCACTGGACCGACCCCGACTGGAACATCGACGACCATCTGGTTCCGCTGTTGCGGCCGCCGTACTACGTGCCGTCCGGAACGCCGTTGCTGACACAGCTGCAGCATTTCCAGGAGAGCCGCCAGCGGCTGGGGCTGGTCGTCGACGAATACGGCGAGCTGCTGGGATTGATCGCGTTCGAGGACATCCTGGAGGAGATCGTCGGCGAATTCACCACCAATGCGCCGGGCGGCGATCAGTTCGTGCGCGAAGGCGACGGCAGCGTGATCGTCGACGGCAGCACGCTGCTGCGGACGCTGAACCGGCGACTCGGCACGAAACTGCCCACCGACGGGCCGCGAACGCTCAACGGGCTGATCCTCGAACACTTCGGCGACATTCCCGAGGCAGGGGTCAGCATGCGGGTCGGCCAGCATGCGCTCGAGATCCTGCATACCCAGGACCGGGCCGTCCGGACCGTCCGAGTGTTGCCAATTCACACCAATTCCGGGCCGAAATCCGACGAATGACGCTTTTTCCACCCTTTGCGTGCTTTACAAACGGGTTTTTCGGGGGGATTATCGCAATGGCATATCAGGGATCAGGAGACAGGTTACAGGGTACACAGAACAACGGGTTAGCCCCGAACCCTGATGAAAAGGGTTGCAAGTCTGACAATCGGTGCCCCACCGCATCCCCGACGCCAACTTTTCTTCGTACACTGTCCCCTGACATCTGACACCTGACTCCTGACAACGATGGCAACCAATCCGGCCCCCCGCCAGTTCAGCGGCCTCGCCCGCGCTCTCGTCCAGCACGGGCTGCTGGCCGAGAACGAGGCACAGCAGCTGCAGGATCACGCGGCTACGTCGAACAGCACGTTCGTCGACCAGATCCTCGTCAGCAAGCGGATGACGGCGATGGAGCTCGCGGAGTTCACGTCGAAGACGTTCGGCGTTCCGCTGCTCGACCTCAACTCGTTCGACCTGTCGCAGATTCCGCGCGACTGGATCGACACCAAGATCCTGGTGCTGCGCCGCGTGCTGCCGCTGCACAAGCGTGGCAACCGGCTGTTCGTCGCGACCTCGGACCTGACGAACCTGCAGGCGCTGGAGGAAATCCGCTTCAAGACCAACCTGGTCATCGATCCGATCGTCGTCGAGGATCCGAAGCTGTCGCAGGCGATCGCCAAGATCGTCGAGGCGAGCGACACGACGCTGTCGACGCTGATGACGACCGAGGACCTGGAGATCGACCTCAACGAGTTGCCGACGACGTCGGCCGCCGAGGACGACTCGTCCGAGGTCGACGACGCCCCGGTCGTCCGCTACATCCAGAAGATCCTGCTCGACGCGATCTCGGCGGGCGCTTCCGACATCCACTTCGAGCCCTTCGAGAAGTTCTACCGGATCCGCTATCGCCTCGACGGCGCTCTGATCGAGGTGGCGCAGCCGCCGATGGTGATCAAGGAGAAGGTCGCGTCGCGGATCAAGGTGATCTCGAAGCTCGACATCGCCGAGAAGCGCGTCCCGCAGGACGGGCGCCTGAAGCTGATGCTGTCGAAGAGCCGCGCAATCGACTTCCGCGTGTCGACGCTGCCGGTGCTGTTCGGCGAGAAGATCGTGATGCGTCTGCTCGATTCGGGCGCGGCGCTGGTCGGCATCGAGCACCTGGGCTACACCCCCGAGCAGCAGGCGCTGCTGATGCACGCGATCAGCCGCCCATATGGGATGGTGCTGGTCACCGGCCCGACCGGATCGGGCAAGACGGTGTCGCTGTACTCGATGCTGCAGATCCTCAACCAGCCGGGCGTCAATATTTCCACCGCCGAGGATCCGGCCGAAATCAGCCTTCCCGGCGTCAACCAGGTCCAGATCAACGAGAAGGCCGGGCTCAATTTCGCGGTCGCGCTGAAGGCGTTCCTGCGGCAGGATCCGGACATCATCATGGTCGGCGAAATCCGCGACCTCGAGACGGCCGACATCGCCATCAAGGCGTCGCAGACGGGCCACCTGGTGCTGGCGACCGTCCACACCAACGATGCGCCGTCGACGCTGATGCGCCTGGTCAACATGGGCGTTGCGCCGTTCAACGTGGCCTCCAGCGTCAACCTGATCACCGCGCAGCGGCTCGGCCGCAAGCTGTGCCCGCATTGCAAGACGCCGGTCGAGATCCCGCATGAAGCGCTGCTGCGCGCGGGCTTCACCGAGGACGATCTCGATGGATCGTGGGAGCCGTACGGACCGGTCGGCTGCGAGCAGTGCAAGGGCACCGGCTACAAGGGCCGGACCGGCGTCTACGAAGTGATGCCGATCACCGAAGAGATGACGCGCATCCTGATGAAGAACGGGACGATGCTCGACATCGCGGCGCAGGCCCGCCGCGAGGGCGTCGACGATCTCCGTACGTCCGGCCTGCGCAAGGTGAAGGCCGGCGTCACGTCGCTCGAGGAAATCGAGGCAATCACCAACGAGTAATCGCAGCCCGGCGCACCGGCGAGCGGGCTGCAGCATCAGGGGACCACCATGGCAGTCGCAACACCCACAGCCCAGCAGCCGCGCCAGGCGCGCGAAGTCAAGACCTACCTCTACAACTACGAGGGTGTCGACAAGAACAACAAGACCGTCCGCGGCGACCTGCGCGCGGCATCGGAAACCGTCGTCACCAGCACGCTGCGGCGTCAGGGGATCCGCGTCATCAAGGTAAAGCGGCTGTCGACGCGCGGCGGCGGACGGATCAAGGAGCGCGACGTCACGTTCTTCACGCGCCAGCTGTCGACGATGATGCGGGCCGGCGTCCCGCTGCTGCAATCGTTCGACATCGTCGCCCGCGGCCACTCGAATCCGCGCTTCGCCCGGCTGCTGCTCGACATCAAGCAGAATGTCGAGGCCGGCACCAGCCTGTCGAACGCATTCCGCCGTCATCCGGTTCAGTTCGACGGCCTCTACTGCAACCTCGTCGCTGCCGGCGAGCAGGCGGGCGTGCTCGACACCGTGCTCGACCGCCTCGCGACGTACAAGGAGAAGATCCTGGCGATCAAGGGCAAGATCAAGTCGGCGCTGTTCTATCCGACGATGGTCATCGCCGTCGCGTTCATCGTCATCACGGTGATCATGATCTTCGTCATCCCGTCGTTCAAGGAAGTGTTCGCGAGCTTCGGCGCGACGCTGCCGGCGCCGACGCTGTTCGTGATCGCGATATCCGACTTCTTCACCAGCTATTGGTACATCGGCTTGGGGCTGATGGTCGGCTTCGTGTTCGCAATGATCGCGCTGTGGCGACGGGTGCCGGCGACACGACGAATTGTCGACCGCCTGAGCCTGCACGTTCCCGTGATCGGCAAGGTGCTGCGGCAGGCATCGATCGCGCGGTGGAGCCGGACGCTGGCAACGATGTTCGCGGCGGGCGTTCCGCTGGTCGACGCGCTCGACTCGGTCGCCGGTGCGGCCGGCAACCAGGTCTATGCCGATGCGACGCGGCGGATCCGCACCGACGTGTCGACCGGCACCAGCCTGTCGGGCGCGATGATCGCGACCGACGTGTTCCCGAACATGGTGCTGCAGATGACGCAGATCGGCGAGGAGTCCGGATCGCTCGACGGGATGCTGAACAAGGTCGCCGATTTCTACGAGCGCGAAGTCGACGACGCGGTGTCGGCGTTGTCGAGCCTGATGGAGCCGATCCTGATGGTGTTCCTGGGCGTCGTCGTCGGCGGGTTGGTCGTGTCGATGTACCTGCCGATCTTCAAGCTCGGCTCGGTCGTCGGCTGACGCGACCTGATGCTGGAGATCGCAGCCCTAAAAGCGTTTCCACCGTGGGCCTGGCTGACGCTGTGGGGCGTCGCCGGCCTCTGCATCGGCAGCTTCCTGAACGTCGTCATCCACCGGCTGCCGAAGATGCTCGAGCATGCGTGGGCCGACGAATGCGCGGCGCTGCGCAACGAGGAGCCGGCCGAGCGCGCGCGCTACAACCTGGTCGTTCCGCGCTCCGCATGTCCTGCGTGCAAGCACCAGATCCGCGCGTGGGAGAACATCCCGGTGATCTCGTGGCTGCTGCTGCGCGCCAGGTGCTCGGGCTGCGGCATCCGCATCTCGGCGCGCTATCCGCTGATCGAGATCGCAGCGGCGGTGCTGGCGATCGTCGCCGCGTGGAAGTTCGGTCCGTCATGGCAGGCGATCGCGGTGACCGGCCTGCTGTGGGTGCTGCTGGCGCTGACCGCGATCGACATCGATACGCAGCTGCTACCCGACAACCTGACGCTGCCGCTGCTGTGGGCGGGGCTGATCGTCAACAGCTTCGGCCTCTTCGTCCCGCTGTCGTCGGCGCTGTGGGGCGCGGTCGGCGGCTACCTCGTGCTGTGGTCGGTGTACTGGGCCTTCAAGCTCCTGACGAAGAAGGAGGGGATGGGCTACGGCGATTTCAAGCTGCTGGCCGCGCTCGGCGCGTGGCTCGGCTGGCAGATGCTGCCGGTGGTCATCCTGCTGTCGTCGGTGGTCGGCGCGATCGTCGGGATCGCGCTGATCGTCCTGCGCGGCCGCGATCGCAACATCCCCATTCCGTTCGGGCCGTATCTCGCAGGCGCCGGCGCGCTCGCGGTGTTCTTCGGAAACGCGTTGATCGCCGCGTACCTGGGATGAGCCTTCCGACTTGAGCCTGCCGCCTTGAGTCTGCTGGTGGGATTGACCGGCGGCATCGGCTGCGGCAAGAGCACGATCGCCGACCGGTTCGTCGAGAAGGGTGCGGGGCTCGTCGATGCCGATGCGGTGTCGCACGCGCTGACGCGTCCGGGCGCTGCCGGGTCGGCCGCGATCCGCGACGCGCTCGGGGCGCGTTATTTCGATGCCGCGGGCGCGCTCGACCGCGCGCTGCTTCGCCGCGATGCATTCGCCGATCCGTCGATCCGCAAGACGCTCGAGGGCGCGCTGCACCCGCTGATCCGGATCGAGACCGCGCGGCAGGTCGCCGAGGCAACGGACAACGGCGCGCCGTATGTGCTGCTGATGGTGCCGCTGCTCCTCGAGAGCGGGCGCCAGTATTCGATGTGCGACCGCGTTCTCGTCGTCGATTGCCGCGAGGAAACGCAGGTCGCCAGGGTCGTCGCGCGAAGCGGCCTCGATCCGGAACAGGTCCGTGCGATCATGGCGACGCAGATCGCGCGGGACCGCCGGCTCGCGCTCGCCGACGATGTGATCGACAACGAAGTCGAGCCCGCGGCCACGCTCGGCGCGATTTCGAGGCTCGACCATCTGTACCGGAAGCTTGCGTTGTAGGACAATCCCGGGGATCGCGATCCCGACTCGCGTTCTCGCCTCGATTGGCTTCAGGGTGGCCCACAACGCAATGAACGTCGCAAAGGTCGACGCTTGATTCGTTACGAACATCCGCTGAACGAGCGCATTCGCACGATGATGCGGCTCGAAGACCTGTTTCAGCGGGCGCGATACTTTTCGGCAAAGCTCGAAGCGACCGATCATCACTCGGCGATCACGGCGCTGTTCGAGATCGCCGAGATCGCGCAGCGCGCCGATCTCAAGTCCGACCTGCTGCAGGAGCTCGAGCGCCAGCGCCAGCTGCTGTCGACGCTTCGCGACAATCCGCAGGTGGTCGCCGCGACGCTCGACGAGTTCCTGTCCGACATCGTCCATGCCGCATCGGACCTGCATGCGCAGTCCGGCCGGATCGGCGCGCACCTGCGCGACAACGAATGGCTGATGACGATCAAGCAGCGGATGGGAATCCCGGGCGGCGTCTGCGAGTTCGACCTGCCGTCGTATCACTTCTGGCTGAATCTCGACGTGCAGCGGCGGCAGCGCGACCTGCAGGCATGGCTGGCGCCGTTCATGCCGACCGATGAAGCCCTCCGGATCGTGCTGCGCGTGCTGCGCGACAGCGGGCGGTCGTCGCCGCAGATCGCGTACAACGGCCTGTTCCAGCTGATGCTGACCGCGAACAAGGTCGCGCAGCTGCTGCGGATCACCGTCGCCAAGGACCTGCCGTACGTCCCCGAGATCAGCGCGAACCGCTATGCGCTGAACATCCGCTTCGTCGGCTTCGACAACAACGACCGGCCGAGGCAGATCGAGCAGGACGTGGAGTTCGACCTGACGTTCTGCAATTTGTAGCGTTCCCCGCCGCGTATGTTCGTGTCGAAACATACGTGAGCGCAGCAACGTCCTACGATCGCGATCGCACGATTGAATCGATGAACCGTCGATCGGCTGTGCATTCAACGAACGGGGAAAACCACATGGCTACGGCAAGGAAAAACACTACACGCAAGGCTTCGGGGACAAGTACAGGCGCAAGGAAGACCGCGGCGAAGAAGCGCGCGTCGGGCAGCGGCAGCAGCAGCAGGGCCGCGGCGAAGAAAACTACGCGGCGCGGGCAACGCCCCGATGCGCTGACGCTGCTGAAGCGCGATCACGACGACGTCAAGAAGCTCTTCAATCGCTACGAGCGGCAGAAGGACGACATGTCGAGCGGCGACAAGGGCGAGATGGTCCGCGTGATCTGCGGGAACCTGAGCGTCCACGCGCAGATCGAGGAAGAGATCTTCTATCCTGCGCTGCGCAACGTCGCCGACGAGGATCTCGACGAGATGCTCGACGAGGCAGAAGTGGAGCACACCGGGGCGAAGCAGCTGATCGCGGAGCTCCAGGGCGCGCAGCCGGGCGATCGGCTGTACGACGCCAAGGTCACCGTGCTCGGCGAGCAGGTCAAGCACCACGCCGGCGAGGAAGAAGAGCAGATCTTCCGCAAGGCGCGGCGCGCGAAGGAGCTCAATCTCGAGGTCCTCGGGGAGCAGCTCGAGGCGCGGTCGACGGAGCTCAAGGGCGAGCTCGGCCTGCAGTAACGGGAGTGAACCGGGGCTGGCGCACGCCAGCCTTGTCGGTTATCGTCGCCTGCAACGAAACTGCCGCGTGCCGGTCGAAGCGTCGATGAAGATCACCACTGTCAGCTGCCCGGTCTGCAAGAAGCCGGTCCAATGGACGCCGGCGTCGAAGTTCAAGCCGTTCTGCTCGGAGCGATGCAAGACCAACGATCTCGGCGCGTGGGCGAACGAGCAATACCGCGTCCCCGGCGAGCGCCTGATCGATCCGAACGTCGATCACACGCGCGACGACGAGCCCTGATCGACGCCGGCGCTTATCGCTCCAGGAGCGCCAGCACCTCGCTGTCGTCGGTCAGCAGCGCCGGCAGCATCGGCGCGACGGTATACCCGCCCGGCGTCTGCCACGCCACCGCCTGCCCTTCCTGCGGATGAATGTCGCCGGTCCAGCCGGTGACGATGAAGAACTGCAGCTCGACCCATGCGTGGGGATAGTCGTGCCGCTGCGTGATCATCGGATGCGAATCGGTGACGACGATGCCGAGCTCCTCGTGCAGCTCGCGCGCCAGCGCGTCTTTCGCCGATTCGCCCGGCTCGATCTTGCCGCCGGGGAATTCCCAGAAGCCTGCGTATGGCTTGCCTGGCGGACGTTGGGCAAACAGCACGTCGCCGTTCGCGCGACGGAGGATGCCGACTGCGACAGGGGTCAGCGGCCGGTCCGACATCGACCGTTCAGCGCGCGACTGCGCGGCGGCCGGCGCAGTCGCGCGCGAACTGCCACGCGATCCGCCCCGAGCGCGAGCCGCGCGACAGCGACCACTGGACCGCTTCCTCGCGCAACGCATCGAACGCCTCGGGCGCAAAGCCGAAGTGCTTCAGCCACCCCTTCACCGCGGCGAAATACTCGTCCTGCGAGAACGGATAGAACGACACCCACAATCCGAAGCGCTCCGACAGCGAGATCTTCTCCTCGACCGATTCGCCCGGATGCACTTCCTCGCCGATGTGCTTCGTCTCGGCGTTCTCGGAGAAATACTCGGGCAGCAGATGCCGCCGGTTCGACGTCGCGTAAATCAGCACGTTCGATGCGGTCGCGGCCACCGTGCCGTCGAGAATCACCTTCAGCGCCTTGTAGCCCGCTTCGCCGGCGTCGAACGACAGGTCGTCGCAGAACACGATGAACTTCTCCGGCCGCTGCTGCAGGATGTCGACGATGTCGAGCAGGTCGATCAGGTCGTCCTTGTCGACCTCGACGACGCGCAGCCCCTGCTTCGAATACTTGTGCAGCAGCGCCTTCACCAGCGACGACTTGCCGGTCCCGCGCGATCCGGTCATCAGCACGTTGTTGGCTGGCGCGCCGGCGAGGAATTGACGCGTGTTCTGCTCGACGAGCTTCTTCTGCCGGTCGATACCCTGCAGGTCGCCGAGCGTGATCCTGTGGACGTTCCGGATGGCCTCGACATGCCCCGAGCTGCCGTCGCGGCCGTGGATTTTCTTGCGCCAGCGGAAGGCGATCGCATCGTCCCATGCGACCGGCGGCGGCGCGGGCGGCAGCCATGCCTGCAGTTGGCGCAGCGCGGCATCGGCGCGCGCGATCAGCGACGCGAGATCCGGCGGCGGGGATGCCGTTGCGATCTTCGACGCGCGACTGCTCGCCGACGTTGCAGCCGAGCGCTTGCGCGCGATCGTTCGCTGTCCCCTGTTACCTGTCACCTGTCACCTGATACTCGAGCCACCAGTAGTAGTCGTACTCGACGACGGTTGCGTCACGCGCATACGGCGCGACGACGCGCTTCAATTCGTCGGCCGACGGAAAGTTCTTCAGCACCTCGTGCTGAGTGCCGTCGGCAAGCTTTCGCAATTGATAACTGTCGCCGTTGGCATCGACGCGCGACACCGGAGTCGACGAGCCTTCGACATACGCGTTGTCGAGGAACACGACCTTCGCGCCGGGCGCGAGCACGCGATGCAGCCCTTCGAGAAAGCGCGGCAGGTCGCGCTTGTAGACGTGCGACCACCAGAATCCCGCGAATGCGCCGTCGTATTTTTCGGCCGGCATCGGCGGCGCATACGCGTCGCCGACGGCGAAGCGCGCGCGTCCGGGCGCGATCGGCTTCATCCGCGCGATCGCCAGCGTCTCGTCGTTGATGTCGAACGCGTCGAGCGATGCGGCCGTCGATGCGATGTGCTGGCTCCACCAGCCGGTGCCGCACGCGATCTCGATCACGCGGCGCCCGCGAAACGCATCGATCGCCGCCGCCTTCATCTTCGCCAGATCCGCCTGCCGCTCCGGTTTCGCGTAGATCGCCTCGTATTCGCCGGCGCGCCGCGCATAGTATTTGCGGAGATCGGCATCGGCGGTGTCGCGATCGATCGTCGTTTCAGCTTGCATGATCAGCTCCGGTAGTCGGTGTTGATGCTCACGTAATCGTGCGACAGGTCGCACGTCCATACGGTCGCGGACGCACCGCCGCGGCCGAGGCTGACGCGCACCGTCATCTCGCTCTGCTTCATTACGCGCGCGCCGTCTTCCTCGCGATACGACTTCGCGCGTCCGCCGTTCTCGACGATGAGCACCTCATCGAGATGGATGTCCACGTTCGACGTGTCCAGGTCGGCCGGGCCGCCGTTGCCGACCGCGCAAACGATTCGACCGAGGTTCGCATCCGATGCGAAGAACGCCGTCTTCACCAGCGGCGAATGCGCGATGGCACGCGCGATGCGGTCGCATTCCGATTCGCTGCGGCCACCGTCGACCGTCACGGTGATGAACTTTGTCGCGCCTTCGCCGTCGCGGACGATCGCCTGCGCGAGGGACTGCGCAACGTCGAGCACTGCGTCGCGCACCACCGGATAGCGCGGATCGCCGGCCGATTCGATCGGAGCGATCCCCGACTTTCCGCTGGCGACGAGCACGAGGCTGTCGTTGGTCGATGTGTCGCCGTCGATCGTGATCCGGTTGAACGAGCGGTTGGCGACGTCGGCCAGCATCGACGACAGCAGCGGCTGCGCGATCGCCGCGTCGGTCGCGATGAAGCCGAGCATCGTCGCCATGTTGGGCTGGATCATCCCGGCGCCCTTGCTGATGCCGGTGACGGTCACCGTCGCGCGATCGATCGTCACGCGCCGCGACGCGGCCTTCGGCACCGTGTCGGTCGTCATGATGGATTTCGCGGCGAGGCTCCACGCGTCGGCCTTCAGCGCATCGCTGGCGCGCGGGACGGCGGCAACGATCCGGTCGACCGGCAGCGGCTCCATGATCACGCCCGTCGAGAACGGCAGCACCTGCTCCGGCGCGCAGCCGAGCGCATGGGCGACAGCGCCGCACGTGATTCTCGCCGCGGCCAGTCCGGGCTCGCCGGTGCCGGCGTTGGCGTTGCCGGTGTTGACGATCAATGCGCGGATCCGCTTTGAGCTCGACACGCGCGCGAGATGCTCGCGGCATACGAGGACGGGTGCGGCACAGAAGCGATTCTGCGTGAACACGCCGGCGACGCTGGCGCCGTCGGCGACGCGCATCAGCAGCAGGTCGTAGCGATCGGCCTTGCGGATGCCCGCTTGCGCCGGCCCGAGCTCGAAGCCGGCGACGGGATGAAGATTTTCAGGCGGGGGAGTCTTGTAGTTGACGGGCATGACGCGGGATGGGATTGGTGCTCGTTCAACCGATCCTACATCAACGCGACCGCCGCGATCACAGGCGCCCGTGGCAGTGCTTGTATTTCTTGCCCGACCCGCACGGACACGGATCGTTGCGGCCGACCTTTTCGCCGGCGCGGACGAACGGCTGCGCCGCCGGCTGCGGCTCATCGGGCTGCTGCGCCAGCGCCTCGTCGTAGCCCGCGTGCTGGTACTGGACGTTGGATACCGCGGGTGGCGCTTCCTCGACCGCCGACACATCCTGCTGCGAGCGGACCTGGACGTTCATCATGACCTTGACGACATCGGCCTTCTTTCCAGCACAGTGGGATCCGAAGCTTGGAATTCACGTGACTTGAAGTCGCG